>Ga0209632_10000323_pt1 | contig 50699 bp, 49 predicted proteins | sample COG_10_FD_184754 | JGI IMG/M metagenome (GOLD analysis project Ga0209632, IMG submission 184754) | Pelagic Microbial community sample from North Sea - COGITO 998_met_10 (SPAdes) (version 2) | ecosystem: Environmental > Aquatic > Marine > Neritic zone/Coastal water | place: Helgoland, sampling...
TAATCCATTTTTAAAATACTTAAAAAGAGCGTTGCCACATGGCAACGCTCTTTTTATTTTTAGCTACTTTTGTAGTGGAATTTAAGGTCTATGATTAGCAAAGATTTAATTTTTAACATCACATCCGAAGCCAGTTTTAATGCGGCGGCTTTAGCCGTCTTTAAGCATCAATTTGAGCATAACTCCGTGTATCGTTCGTTTTGTGATTTGCTCTACAAACATCCGAGCGATGTCCATACAATTGAGCAAATTCCGTTTTTACCGATTGAATTTTTTAAAACCCATACTATTGCATCTACTAACAAAGCTGCGGAAGCCATTTTTACAAGTAGCGGAACCACAGGAAGCGTCGTTAGTAAACACCACGTGTCTGATCTAAATGTGTATAAACATAGCTTTAGAAAAGGATTTCAATCCTTTTATGGAGCGATTGAAGAGTATACAGTCTTGGCGCTATTGCCCTCTTATTTAGAGCGTGAGGGCTCATCATTAGTCTACATGGCAAATGATATGATTGCACAATCTAAACAGCCCCAAAGCGGCTTTTACCTTCACGACTTAGAAGCCTTAAAAGACACCTTACTAAAACTAGAGGCTAAAGGGCAAAAAACCTTGCTTATGGGGGTTTCTTATGCCTTATTAGATTTGATTGAAGCGCATTCATTTAAGCTAAAACATACCACTGTTATGGAAACGGGCGGTATGAAAGGGCAACGAAAAGAGCTCGTGAAATCAGAACTACATACTATTTTAAAAGAGGGTTTTGGAGTTGATAAAATTCATAGCGAATACGGCATGACGGAGTTATTATCTCAAGCCTATTCCTACGGGAATGGGGTATTTAGTACGCCAACTTGGATGAAAATTTTGACAAGAGATCCGGAAGATGCTTTGAGCATTCAGCCCATTGGAAAATCGGGTGGTGTTAATATAATTGACTTGGCAAACATAAATTCATGCGCTTTCATTGCGACTCAAGATTTAGGTAAAATTCACAGCAATGGCACGTTTGAAATCTTAGGGAGATTCGATGAATCGGATATCAGAGGCTGTAACCTAATGGTGCTTTAAACCACTCGTATTATAAACGTACTGCGTTTGCCACGATTGATAATCACATAGGTATTGTTAATCAAATCGGTCGTTGAGATTTTATAGTCCTCCCCTACTTTTTCTTTATTAACCGAAATTGAATTCTCTTTTAACGCGCGTCGTGCTTCTCCATTAGATCCCAAGAATTTTGTTTCCGCAGAAAGTGCCGCAATCATATCTAGCCCAGCATCTAATAACTCTTTGGACACCTCAGCAGTAGGCACTCCTTCAAAAACATCTAAAAAAGTGGCTTCGTCTAAGGTTTGAATGTCGACTTTAAAGGATTTACTATATAATATGGTAGAAGCTTTTTCGGCATTTTCAAAATCAGCTTGACTGTGAACCATCGTAGTGATTTCTTGAGCTAAACGCTTTTGAAGTAAGCGTAAGTGTGGTTGTTCTTTATGCGCTTCTATAAGGGCCTCTATCTCTTGTGCCTCTAAAAACGTAAATATTTTAATGTATTTATCTGCATCATCATCACTGGAATTTAACCAATATTGATAAAACTTATAAGGGGAGGTTCGTTTGGCATCTAGCCACACATTACCGCCTTCACTTTTTCCAAATTTAGACCCGTCTGATTTAGTGATTAATGGACAGGTAATAGCAAATCCTTTTCCATTGCCTACACGCCTGATAAGTTCAGTCCCCGTAGTAATATTTCCCCATTGATCACTCCCACCCATTTGAATGGTACAGTCATGCGCTTTAAATAAATGAAGGAAATCATAGCCTTGAACGAGCTGATAGGTGAATTCTGTAAAACTCATGCCGTCAGAGCTTTCTGCTGAAATCCTGTTTTTAACAGAGTCTTTAGCCATCATATAATTAACGGTAATATGCTTACCAACATCTCTAATAAAGTCTAGAAAAGAAAAATCTTTCATCCAGTCATAATTATTTACTAGGACTGCAGCATTCGTTTCTCCGTTATCAAAATCCAAAAAATGTGCTAATTGATTTTTAATTGCCTCTTGGTTGTGACGCAATGTTTTCTCATCTAAAAAATTACGTTCGGCAGATTTTCCTGAAGGATCTCCAATCATTCCTGTAGCACCCCCAACCAGAGCAAAGGGCTTATGTCCACATTTTTGATAATGAGCCAACAACATAATAGGCACCAAATTTCCAATATGCAAAGAGTCGGCTGTGGGGTCAAAACCTACATAAGCGCTTCTCATTTGTTCTAACAAATGTGTTTCTGCGCCTGGCATCACATCATGAATCATTCCTCTCCAACGCAAGACTTCTATAAAATTACTGGCCATTTTAGTGTTTTTAATTAAGACAAAGATAACAGATTCATAAGTGATGAGAAAAGAAAAAATAGTAATTTAGTGCTATGATATTAGTCACTGGAGGTACTGGGTTAGTAGGGAGCCACTTATTGTTTGAACTCACCAAAGCAGATCAAAACATTCGGGCCTTATACCGACGCACTGAAACTATTGAAAAGGTTAAGACTATTTTCTCTTATTATTTAGACAATATCGATATTCAATTTAAAAAAATTGAATGGGTTCAAGCAGATTTAAATGACGTACCAAAACTAAATGCAGCTTTTGAGGGTGTTAGCCACGTGTACCATTGTGCTGCTTTAATTTCTTTTGCCCCTAACGATTATGCACAATTAAATAAAACAAACACGGAAGGAACAGCCAATATTGTAAACCTATGTATTAGCCATTCGATTCAAAAACTGTGTTACGTTAGTTCCGTGGCGACTATGGGAGTTGACCCCCATAAAATAACCGAAGAAACTACTTGGAAGTCTGAGGATATAAAAAATGTTTATGCCATTACAAAACACAATGCTGAAATGGAAGTTTGGCGTGGAATACAAGAAGGGGTGCCTAGTGTTATTGTGAATCCCGGATTGATTTTAGGAGCTGGTTTTTTCAATTCTGGGAGCGGACTTCTATTTAAGATTATTCATAAAGGATTGAGGTATAAAACAGAGGGCATTACAGGGTATGTAGGCGTGAATGATGTGGTTGAAAGCATGATTTTATTAATGAACAGTGGCCACACAAGTGAGCAGTATATTCTTGTTAGCGACACGCTGTCATTCGGCGATTTTACCAAACTCATGTCAAATGCTCTAGGTGTGAGATCTCCAAAAAAGACAGCTAAAAACTGGATGCTTTCCGTTGCATGGCGCTTAGATTGGCTAACCTATATTGTTTTAGGCAGGAAGAGACATTTAACTAAAAACATGTGTCGGACTCTAAACAATAAGAACCATTACAGCTCTGAGAAATTTTTGAACGCAGAAAAACAATTCAAATTCACACCTATTTCAAAAACTATTTCCGAAGTGAGTCAAATTTACTTGAAGGAAGTAAAGACTTTTTGATAGGTTTTATTTTTTCACGCGCTATTTTAGTGGTGTCGATTTTATTTTTCCGAGACTTTTTTATAGAATCTTTGATTCGTTTTTGCGCATCAATGATAGCTTCGTATGCTGCTTTTTCTATATCTAACTTAGACTCTACTTTTTCGTAAATTGTATTATATTGGTCGGTATGATATGTATAATAAGTATTACTTTCGGTAAACTGAAGACTATCTATTCCATGTGTCCTATATATGTAGTTTAACGGATTTTCAATTTTATTTTGTAGCAGTTGTTTATTCACTCCCTTTGCGGAATTGATTAAAATCACATCAAAAAGTATCTCTACCATTTGATTTTCTGGAATCAAATTAGCTGGTTTTTTTACTGCAGACTTTCCACAGGACATAAAAACTAAGACACTGATTAATACTGCTGTTTTTCTCATCTGTTAAATGTTAGTCGCATCGCTGCGTTGACATTAGTAAAGTTAGCATTTTCATAGACTATAGCACCATTTAAAATGGTGTGGGTTACTCTTGACTTAAAAGTAGAGCCTTCAAAAGGGGACCAACCACACTTATACAGTATATTGTCTTTATTAACGGTCCACGGATTATTTGGATTAACTAAGACTAAATCTGCAAAATACCCTTCTTTAATGTAACCTCTTTTTTCAATTTGAAACAAAATAGCTGGATTATGACACATTTTTTCTACCATTTTTTCAACAGATATTTTGCCTTTATGGTAGGCTTCCATCATTGCAACCAATGCATGTTGAACCAAGGGACCGCCAGAGGGTGCATTCATATAGTTTTTTGACTTCTCTTCAAGTGTATGAGGTGCGTGGTCGGTGGCAATAACATCAATTTTGTCATTTAAAAGAGCCTCCCATAATGCATCTCTATCCTGAGATGATTTTACTGCTGGGTTCCATTTTATAAACGTTCCTTTTTTCTCATAATCTGCATCCGAAAACCACAAGTGATGGACACAAACCTCTGCCGTTATTTTCTTATCTTTCAAAGGCTTTTTATTAGAAAATAAAGCCATTTCTTTTGCCGTAGTAAGATGAAAAACATGCAAACGAGCGCCCGTTTTTTTGGCTAAGGCAATTGCTTTTGAAGACGACATATAACAGGCTTCTGCACTTCTAATTTCTGGATGACATTTAATAGGAATGTCTTCCCCATACGTTTCTAAATAACGAGCTGTGTTTTGTTTAATAGTCTCTTCATCTTCGCAATGAACCGAAATTAACAAGTCGGTACTTTTAAATATTTTTTCTAAAACCTCAGGATTATCAACTAGCATATTTCCTGTTGAAGAGCCTAAAAAAAGTTTAAGACCTGCAACCTTTAAAGGATCTACTTTTAAAATTTCATCTAGGTTGTCGTTGGTTCCGCCAAACATAAATGAATAATTTGCAGACGATGTTTTGGCAGCAATCTCAAATTTATCTTCTAGTTTGTCAATGGTGGTGGCTTGAGGGTTGGTGTTTGGCATTTCTATAAAAGAAGTGATCCCTCCAGCAATAGCTGCTCTTGATTCTGTTTCAATAGTCGCTTTGTGAGTTAGACCAGGTTCTCTGAAATGGACTTGATCGTCAATAACTCCAGGAAAGAGGTAATTATTCTCAGCATCAACAACAGTGACATTAGAATTTTTCACACTAATGGAACTTGCAATTTCTTTAATATATTGATCCTCAATTAACACATCCCCAAGAAAGGTAGTCCCTTCATTGACAATGCGAGCATTTTTTATGAGTATAGATTTTTTGTGCATTTATTGGTTTCCTAAAATTGTTTTTAATCGCATTTGAATAACTCCAAAAATCGCTTCTTTAATTATGCCTTTGCTAAGCTTTGAAACGCCATGGATCCTATCGGTAAAGATAATAGGGATTTCTTTGATATTAAACTGTTTCTTATAAGTATTATATTTCATTTCGATTTGGAAAGCATAGCCAACAAATTTAATTTCATCTAAATTGATCGCTTCTAAAACAGCACGTCTGTAACAGACAAATCCCGCGGTAGGATCAAGAATATTCATTCCTGTAATAAGCCTTACATACAGCGACGCTGCATAGGACAGTAAAACTCTAGACAAAGGCCAGTTTACAACATTAACGCCTTTGATATACCTTGAGCCAATAGCAAGATCAATAGGATGCTCTTTACAAACTTCGTAAAGTCGTTTAAGATCCTTTGGGTCGTGAGAAAAATCTGCATCCATTTCAAACACAAATTCATAGTCCCGCTCTAGGCACCATTTAAACCCCTCAACATAAGCAGTTCCTAATCCTTGTTTTCCGTTTCGTTTAATTAAAAAAAGTTGGTCTTGATATTTAGACTGGCAGGCTTCTACCTTTAGAGCCGTCTGGTCTGGAGAATTATCATCAACAACCAAAATATGGATCTCTTTAGACTGTGAAAAAACAGCATCTAAGATTGCCTCGATATTTTCAATCTCATTATAAGTTGGTATGATGACAATAGCATCTTGCATTTGGTAGAAAATTTTGACAAAAGTAAGTTATTTTTTGCGGACTCGTTTTATAAATATTCTTCATAACTTTGAATATGCTTAGAGAAATTATATATAACGACTGGTATACGGCTATTATTATAGTAAGTCTTACAATAATTGTAAGCGCTAAGCTTTTGAGCCCTAACCGGTTTATAGACTTTATGAGGTTGTTAGGGAATTCAAATTACTTAAGAATTCACTTTAAAGACCATCGGTTTTTGGACCCTTTTGATGTGTTATTATTTATAAATTTCTGTACTAATGCCGTACTCACACTAATTCTCACTTACAGCTATTATATCTCCGTGGCAAACTTGACTCATGCTGATTTTGTAAAGCTAGTTGCAGTTTTGGGGCTTGGTTTTATCACAAAGATGCTACTAGAATTAGGAATCGGATCTCTTTTTGAAATACAGAAGCTTTCTCATAGCTATGTATTTCAAAAAGTAAGTACTTTAAACTTTTTAGGCGTTTTACTACTTCCTTTAAATGCTTTATTTATTTTTAGGTTTCCGGACCAAGGCCGGTTATTAGTGATAATCTTGACTTTTTCGGTCCTAATTATCTTAATTGGCTTATTTAAATCGATCAAATCCTATCAAAAACTTCTTATCAATAATTTATTTTATTTTATTTTGTATCTTTGCACACTCGAAATTGGGCCTTACGTGATTTTATGTAAGCTATTTTCGTATGATATAAATTAACATTTTAGAGTAATTGATCTATGAAAATAAAAACCATTTTAGTATCTCAGCCTGAACCTAAAATAGAAAACTCTCCTTACTTTGACCTAGAGGAAAATCGAAAAGTGAAGATTGATTTTCGCCCGTTTATTCATGTTGAAGGGGTTACCGCAAAAGAAATTAGATTACAAAAAGTAGATTTTTCAATTTATTCAGCAGTAATTTTAACTAGCAGAAACGCTGTAGATCACTTTTTTAGAATTGCAGACGAAATGCGCTTTAAGGTGCCTGACTCTATGAAATACTTTTGTCAGTCAGAAGCTGTGGCTTACTACCTACAAAAATATGTAGTATATCGTAAACGAAAAATTTATGTTGGAAAGCGTAACTTTTCGGACTTAGCTCCACTGATAAAAAAATATAAAAATGAAAAGTTTTTACTACCTTCTTCAGATAAACTAAAAGCTTCAGTACCTGCAGCACTTGACGAATTAGGTATCCAGTGGAAACAAGCCGTTTTTTACAAAACAGTTATTAGTGATTTATCTGACTTAGCAGATGTCTATTATGATATTCTAGTGTTTTTCAGTCCTTCTGGAATTGACTCTTTGTTTCATAATTTTCCAAATTTTAAACAAAACGACACCCGTATTGCTGTGTTTGGAAACACGACCGTTAAGGCGGTTGAAAACAAAGGACTTCGAGTTGATGTTGCTGCACCAACCACAGAAATGCCTTCAATGACTATGGCACTTAACAAATACATACAAGAAATAAATAAAAAATAATATCGTCTCTCTTGATGATTTAAAACCCACTCTTTGAGTGGGTTTTTTTATAAAAAATTAAACCATTATGAACATCACATCCTTTAAGGGATTGAAATTTGTAAATGAAATTGTATTACATTAGCCGTAAACAAAATACAATTATGAGATTTTTATATTTATTTATGTTCATTTTTATTAGCTGCTCTAGTGATGACAATGAAAGTGACACTGGGAGTACTCCCCCTGTTTTGACTGCATCAGATTTCAGTCCCAATGCAGAAGATAGTTATTGGATCTACAACGTAGACAGTAGTAGCACTGACCTTCCTGATATGGATTTTACGTCTACTGATTCATTATATGTAGCTTCTACCTCAAACGCTTCATACTCTCTTGACGCTAACGATGGCATGGGTGCTGAGGGCAGCATGAACAGTATTCTAACAAGTGGAAGCTTATCCTTAACAGACACAACTTTAAAGTATTATGGAACATTAGACCTCCCATTGGACATTGATCTTGAGCAAACCCCTGAAATTACTGATCTTGTATTGCTAGATTTAGAAGCTGCTAACGGAGCTGAAATTTCAAGTTTCGTTGGCACATTTTCGGACACTATTGACCTTCAAGGGACTGCAGTTCCCCTAAACATATCCTATTTCCTCTCTACTGTAAAAGAAAATTTATATGATTCAAAAATGGTTAACGGAACTACTTACACAAATGTTTATGAAGGCACACTAAGCTTTAATCTGTCTGTAACTGGCACAATTACAATTTTTGGGATTAGTCAAGCTTTAAATATTATTAAACCCCAGGATATTCTATTTATTCGATATTATTATGGAGCTGGCATTGGGCTTCTTAGAGCAGAAAGCAATCAAGGCTTTGAACTAGCTCCTGAAATAATTGCACTAATTTCTCAAAGTGGCGGTGGGTTTGACTTGCCGGCATCTGCCACGGTTACAGGTGTAGAAGCGGTAAGTAATTACATAATAAACTAAGCGGTAAGTCCTTTAATAAAATAAGCTCAAACTATTTTTTTTTAAGCTTTCTAATTGTTGGCGAAGAAACGATAAATAATACAAAACCACTCAATACAGTTATAAGTCCAAGCAGTGAAAACGCTCTTAAAAGGGTGGTATTAAAGTTGTCTCTGGACTGGTAATCCATAGTATGGGTCATCCATAAAAAATCAAACCATCTCCAATCTCTGTGGCGAACCGTTTGAAAAGCACCGTCTGCGTATGATATATATGCAGTAATTGACTCTGGATGTTTATAGTTTATCGCATATGCAGGGAGTGGTCTACCTCGGTATTCATGATGCGCATCCGTAGACACAATCAACTCAATAGTTTTATAATTAAGTTCGGGAATCATATTTTGACTCGCAACATAAAGCGCTTCATCTTTAGAAATACCTTGGCGTTTTTTTCCAGAACTTGCATTATATAAATCCAAACCATTGATCCAAAAATGAGGGACGCCATTTAAATCTCTAAGTGCAATTTTAGAAATAGTTAATTGAGAAAAAAGAGAGTCAGAAGTTAATAAATTGTCAAAACTAATACTAGGAGAGTGAATTCTATAGTCATCTCCGTGAATAGCATCAATATCTGTCCAACTAAAGTACAGTCCACTGACCGTCCAAAAGATAAACTGAATCCCTAAAAACAAGCCTAAGTAACGATGGGATTTTCGTATAAGCCCTTGTGTTTTACGATTGAGTGCCACCTAAAAGGTACTATAAATTACAACTCATATCATCTCCACAACACATTGGTGACTTAATTTTCCCTTCACATTCCGGACATTTAGACACCTGTACTTGCGAACCATCAGGAAGGTCTATCAGGCCATTTTCTAAAGAAACATCACAGTTACCACAAGTTGCCTTCACAGCCATGCCACATTGTTTACATTCGTAAGTATTCATTATTTTATAGTTTAAAATCAATTATACAACTTAAAATTAATGCTTTTTTATCACATAAATACTAAATACATAAATATTCCGTACATAAAAACTAAGGCAAAACCTTCGATTTTTTTGAGTTCATGTCGTTTCAATAGCAATGCCAGCGGGAGTAAAACTGCTGCAAAGACTAACATCCAAATTAAATCTCTAGAAATAATTAAAGGATCTTCAACAATAATGGGCTTAATCATGGCTGTTAATCCTAGCACAGATCCAATATTAAATATATTTGAGCCAATTAAATTACCTAACGAAATTGCTTTTTCATTTCTAACCACAGCCATAACTGAGGCTGCCAGTTCAGGCACACTTGTGCCTACAGCTATAATAGATACAGAAATTACGGCCTCGCTTACCCCTATTTCTTGTGCGATTACTACAGCCCCTTTTACAAGCCAGTCTGAACCAAAATACAAGGCAATGCCCCCAATGAGCAACCAAATTCCTATTTTAAAATTTGAGATCACTGTTAATGCGTCTATAGAATCATCGGGTTCGGCATCACCTGACTTTCTTAAAACCAAGATGACAAAAATAATTAATCCTGTAAATAAAATAGCACCTTCAACAGCCGTGAGCTGATTGTCATTAGATAAAAAATAATAAAACAGCATTGAAAACAACATAAGAACAGGCCAATGAAACCTATAAAATGTTTTATCGACATAGATTGTTCCTATCATGGCTGTAATTCCGAGAACCAATCCTATATTAGCTATGTTAGAACCAACCACGTTATTAATTGCAATAGAAGGCGACCCATTTAAAGCGGCGTTTAAGCTTACTAACAGCTCTGGAAGCGAGGTGGCAAAGGAGACAACAGTCAACCCAATAACCATTTTAGAAATATTGAGCTTGAGTGATAATGCCACAGAAGCACGCACCAAGAAATCACCTCCAACAACGAGCAGCACAAACCCCAACAACATCAAAACAACATCCATATTCTATTTTTTTACGAAGATAAATCTAAGATATTAAATTTGCTTATATTTATATGAAGAATTTCTATTTTTGAATAATGAACTCACAAACATTTTTTAAGGTCCTTGCAAAAGTTAATAAGTGGCTACTTCCTAGTTTAACAAAAAAGCGGGTAGATCTGGCTACAGCAACTAAATTACAAATGGCTTTGTTTGGCTGGCGACTGTATGTCACTAAAAAAGCACTGGACTAGTAGCTTACTGCTGCAAAAACAGGATAAGTGTCTATTTTTTTAGTTCCCTCAAGAAAGTTGATTTTTATAATAAAATTACATTGAACAATCTGCCCTCCTGCAGATTCAATCATTTTACAAACCGCTTTAGCGGTTCCCCCAGTAGCCAATACGTCGTCATGAATAAGCACCTTATCCTCTTTTTGGATGGCGTCTTCATGCATTTCTAATACATCAGAACCATATTCTAAATCATAAGCCTGTGCAACCACCTTTCGAGGCAATTTTCCGGATTTTCGAACAGGGATAAAAGGAACTTTAAGGGCTTGTGCTAACAACATCCCAAAGAAAAAACCACGAGCTTCAATAGCCACTACCTTATCAACCTTTATCGTTTGCAACTGAGACAATAACGACTCCAAACACAAGGCGACTCCTTCTGGACTCTTAAGTAGAGATGTAATATCCTTAAAGTGAATGCCTTTTTTAGGAAAATTAGGAACATCACGAATGTATGATTTTAGTGAATTCATAGAAAAATAAAATTGACAACTATTAATTATATGCTTTTAACACTAGAGTCTGATTTTAGCGACCCAAGCATGCCCAAATATAAGAAAATGCATTTGGGTAGGGTAAACAAAAAAAGGAACTACATTTCTGTAATTCCTTTTATGAAAATGGAAGGATTAAATTCCACTATTTTTATTATTGTTGTTGTAAAAAACTAATTTTGTAATACTGCACTAACAACTATTGATTATTAAAAAATCAGTTATTTAGATTCTTTAAGCGTTACATTCATAATCTTTGAATCAGGAATATATAAAGAACCTGTAATTGCATCTATACCCCATCCCAATATTGAAAACAAGTTTAATACAGCAATAGTGTTAAATTTACCATCAACTACAATAGTTTTAGTTTCAAAACCATCTTTTTCAAATGTAATAATATCATCTGCTTTCAATTTGAGCTGCAGGGGCGTAGTACCCATTTCCAACCCATTGACTGAAATTGTTGTCCCTTGTTGTTTAGTGGTGTTAATTGCAACCCTACTTTTACCGCCATTAATTATTGTTGCACAAGACGACACCATTAAAATGGTCATTAAAATTAAAGAAAATTTTTTCATTGTTTTAAATTTGTTAGTTTATTTATAAATCAAAAGTAGCAAATAAATTTAACTTCTTGAACTGTGACATTTAAAATAGACTTGATTCTCTAAAAAATCAAAAAAATCTGTCAATCATGCACAGTTTCTAATCTTTAGAGCTACTATTTTACCAATAGAGTCTAAAGGTAAGGTTTGGGGTAATTCCTATAGATAGTTTCTCTATTAATTCTATTGGATCGTCTAAACTGTTATTCCCTCTATATTCTCTACTAATTAAGTTCATTCTATTGTAAATGTTTCTAATTGATAGTCCAACTTTACCTCTTAACTTATTATGCTTAGATATTTTAAAATTATAGGTAGAAGAAAAATCAAGACGATGATAAACAGGTAATTCACTAGTATTAATCCCATCACTAAATTCTAATCCATCACTACTTTCTTTTGCAATAGTATAGGGTTTACCTGTTTGCCATTTCCAACCTAATGCAAATTGAAAACCCTCTAATTTATAACTCAAAGCAGCTGAAACAGAATGTGTAACATTAGATTTTGAAGTAAAATCTTTACTGTTATTTAAATTTTCGAATCTACTTTCTGATTCATTAAGTGAATAACTTAACCAAGAATTAAAACCATTAAATTGTTTTTTCACAAAAGCATCTAATCCAACAATCTTCTGTTGACCTATATTAAAACTACTATTCTCAGGGTTTAAAAACCCAAGTGATAAGGCTGTGATGTTATTTAATTTTTTATGATATGCATCTATATCAATGCTTAATCCTTTTTTGCTATAAATAAACCCTGCAGAAACTTGCTGACTATTAATAATGGGAAACGCATTACCATCTGCTAACCTCCATACTCTATTTTCTAGTGAAAGATCGCTTAATATGGTTTCATCAATTTCACTGATAATTTGGTTCTTAATTTCGGCAGTGGCTTGAAATTTTAAGCTTTTAAGAAGTGGTTTATATACCACTAACCTTGGTTCTAGCCTTACAGCATCTAGTTCTTTAAAATAAGTGCTTCGTAAACCAAAAGAGAGATTAAAAAGTTTTGGGTTTTTATAGTCATACTGACCATATACACTATGCGTTTGTATCCTGTTATTTTCTGTATCTAAAACAAATAAAAGGTTCGTTGTATTTAAAAACGCATGAGCAACATCTTTAAGTGCGTATTGATAACCAAATGTAACTTGACTGGCTTTTGATGCATCAATGGTAACTTCTGATGATATACCTGAATCAAAAATGGTATTTCGCTTTTCAAAATCTGAAACTTGCGTATCACCTTCTCTTGAAATAAAATTATAGTTGAGTCTATAATCAGAGAAAAAGGCCGTTGTATTTTGAGTTATTTTTTCGTTCCACTTTACCTTCCAACCTAAACCATACCCCATATTACTTGTCACTAATTTGTCAATAAACTTTCGATTGTTTTCAGTATGATTTAGAACATAATCTAATTGATTATCAATGGAGATAATACTTGCGTAAAGACTGTTATTTTTATTCGGCCTATAATTCAGTTTTAGATTATAATCAAAAAATGAAAACTCATTATTCGCATTTTCAGAATTATTGATTTTGGTACTCTCAAAAACTTTATCCGCTAATTGATTAAACGTAAATGTTTCTAATGCATCTACATAGCTTCGTCTAAAAGACCCTTGAATATTCAATTTATCTTTTATGATAGGGGCTTCTATTAATGCATCTCCGTTAATTCCGTTAAAACCCAACTGAGCTTTTATAGTTTTAGACATATTAGAGTTAGAAGACATATCTATAACACTCGACAAGCGTTCACCATATCTAGCATGAGTACCTTTGTTTATAAATTTAATATCTGAAGTGACATTTGGGTTTAATGGAGAAATCATACCAAAAAGATGACCTTTATGATAGATATTTATACCATCCCAAATTAAACGATTTTGATCTGAAGCTCCTCCTCTAACAAAAAAACCAGAAGCGGTCTCATTAGGACTTAAGACTCCTGGTAACAACTGAATACTTTCTAACAGGTCTGACTCAGTAAGTCCGGGTAAAATACCAAGTTTAGAAGGTATCAGCTTATAAGAGCCGTCATTGTTTTTCTTGATACCTTTTGTTAGGTAACTAATAATATTCACTTTATCGAGCTCATTTACGTCTATATTTCCGTCTAAAAATTGGTTGATAATGACATAGCGATTGTTCACTATTTTAAAACTTAACGTGGTTAGTAACTCTAAAGATTCTAAAACTTCTTTTATGCTAAGTTTTTCTCTTTTTAATGACATACGCTTATTACTTATATCATCATCTTTATAGGAAAATATCACATCGTAAGTAGCTTCTATTTTTGTAAAAGCTTCTACAATAGATTCATCTTTAAACTCAATGTAAAAAGCCTCTTCTTGCGAAGAGGCTGCTAATGGGATTAACATTAAAAGACAGATATAGAAAAACCTCATATTTAATATTCCAGTTTAATGTTCCGTTTTTCTTTTTCATTATACTTCATATGTAGTGGGTCAAAAACAGTAATTAAAGCAATATGGAGGTTATTGTGGGGAAAACTACCAGAAAAAATCGTTGTGTCATCAATAGATTCTGAGTCAATTTTAATGTTGTATTGTTGTTCTAGAGCAATAATTACATATTTAATTGGTACACTTTTAAATGTACTTTCTCCATCAATCCATGTTGGTTGTAAAAGTTGAGTAGTTGAAGGGTTAGATGAATCACCCTTTATTTTTCTAATGCTCTGCGTTGGGAGTAAAATATGTGCTGAAGAATTTGTCTTAACCCTTACTTTACCTTCAAAACAAACGACATCAAAAAAATCGTTTGTAGAATTTACGTTAAACTGAGTTCCTAAAACTATAACTGAACCATTCTTTGTGTTTAAAGTAAAGGTGCTTCCCTTTTCTACCTTAAAATAAGCTTCGCCATCTAAGGATAATTGTCTACTCTCTTCCCAATCGCTTTCATTATAAGTAAGGATAGTTTTGGAGTTTAAAATTACTTCAGAACCATCCAGAAGTGAAATAGTTTTAGTTTCACCAAAATCAGTTTCATATATAATGACATCGGCAGTTAAAATTGAAAACAAGCCAAATAGTAAAACAATCGAAGCTGCAACACCAATGTACCAACTCATAGGTTGTAACTTGCGAACTGTAGTCTTTTTATGAGCTATCTTTTCTTGTATTTTGTTAAATAAATCTTCATTTGATGCATTTAATTGATCCGAAACTTCTAAGCCTTTTCGTAGCTTTAAATAAAAGCTATAATCAGCCTTACTAATACGGTTTTTTAGCTCTGTATCAGGGAGTTTTCCTTCTAGCCATTGTGCTAAAAAAATTTCTTCGTTGTTATGTGAGTTCTGATTTTCCATTCTATTTCTATATTTAAGACAACTAACTACATAAATACCCTACTTCATGGTTTCAATTAAACGTTACCTATTTCTTTTCTCATTACAACCAAGGCTTGATGCATTCGTTTTTCTACAGCTTTTACACTAATATCTAAAAGCAGAGCAATCTGTTTATATTTTTTCTTTTCAATTCTATTCATTAAAAAAACCTCGCGCTGTTTTTTTGGCAAGTTCGCAATTGTCGATTCTAACTTTTCCATAAACTCCTTTTCTAGCATAATGAATTCAGGTGATTCGTTAGTGCTTTCTTTTTTGTTATATTTATTGTAATTATGTGCAACTTTTTGATGCTTTACCTCATTTAAAAACATATTATTAGCAATACTATACATATAACTTTTCACTTTATCATAATCTACTTTGCTGCAATTATCCCAAAGCTTAATAAACACATCTTGCAAAATATCTTCTGCTTTATGTAAATCTTGGGTTTTATAAAAAAGAAACCGTCTAATATCTTTGGCGTGAGCATTGTATAAAGCCTCAAAATTTTTTGACTCACATATATTACGATTATCTTTAGGCATTAAATTGGTTTGAATTAGACATCAAAACTATAAAAAAAATAATTAAAGAAAAAAGTAGGGTTTTTATTTTACAAATTGTCTTATAAGCGATTAATCGTAACAAATGTTTAATGAAAAAAATGATAAAATGAAAAAAATTAAAAGTGTAATTCTTAGTATTCTGATGATACTTCTTGTTTTTACGTCTTGTACTAATGAAGAGGCTATTATTGATCCACCGCAAAACACAGAAGAAAGTGAATCTATTATAACAACTTTAAGTAGACTAAATCAACAATATGATGAAAATGGCAATGTAGACGAAACGGGAAACCCTGCGGGTAATGTTGTTTTTGATTTTTGTTTCGATTTTGTATATCCAATCGATCTTTCATTTAATACAGGGGTCACAGTTACAGTGAATAGCTTAGAAAATCTTGTAGAGATTTATAATGGGTCAACAGAAAATTTGTTTATAGATGGAATTGCATTCCCATTTCAAGTTGAGACCTACAATGAAAATAGTAATGCTCTAGAAATAGAAACAATTAATGACGAGGATGAATTTTTTAGTTTACTAGAAGACTGTAATTTTGAGCAGATTGATGATTGTATTTGTACTGAAGTATATGATCCTGTTTGTATTAATATTACCGATTTAGACGGGGAAACATTTACAATTTCATATCCTAATGCCTGCCATGCTATATGTGATGGTTTCACTGAAGACGATTTTAGTGAAGAGTGCGAAGAAGACTATGAAGCTAGCATGGGTGAATGTTTTGACTTTGTATATCCTATTTCAATAATATTAGACCAGGGCGCACCTCTAACTATAAATTCACGCGAAGAAGTCTTTAATGCTATTTATGGAGCTTATCATGTTGATTTAGTTCTTCCATTAGATATTATCACTGAAGACAATACGGTAGTAACAATTAATAGCTATGATGAGCTAGAAGCTATAATAGAAGATTGCTTTGACGATGGTTTTGTGATCGAATGTTCAATTGAAGACATCACAAACACTTTAGCCGATTATTGTTGGTCAATTGATTTTATTGATTTTAATGAATTTATCTATAACTTAAATAGTGATGGTACATACCAAGTACAGGACATTGGAGGTAATTCTGATGGGAGTATTCTTACGTCTGGGGTATGGAGTGTAGTCGCTGGAAATAATACTTTTTATATTACTTTAAGTGCAGAATTAGCTGATTATAATGATGAATGGGTGGTTACCGAATGTAATACAGACCTTGGATACGCTTACCTAGAAATGCAAAGCATAACATATCCCCAAGCTGACATTTATTATATTGATTGTGATGACGATGGTAATGACGATAATAATTACGATTGTTCAACCCAAGAGGGTACTTCTAATATTTTGACAGAATGTCCATGGGTAATTGATTTCATTGATTTTAACGAATTTATCTACACCTTCAGTATTGACGGCACATACGAAGTGCAATCTGATAACAACATTCTTACGACTGGAATATGGGAATTACTTTTAACAAACAATGCTTATATAATTAATTTAAATGCAGAAGTAGCTGAGTATAATGATTCATGGGTGATTTATGATTGTGACGAAGAAATGGGGCTAAGAATTGGAAGCATAGACTACCCCCAAGCTGAAATTTATTCTGTTAATTGTAACTAAAAAAAGACCCTAAAGTTAACGTAAATTAAAAGTTTGATTTTTAAAAGCCTTCAGTAAATATACTGGAGGCTTTTTTATATTTCCTATCACATTGTCATCGTTATATTCAATTGTGTTGAGGGTATGAGTATCGTTGTAAGTCAATGTATAAAAAAAGGAACTACATTTCTGTAATTCCCTTTGTGACCCCAGATGGGATTAGCTTCACTGATCCCATAAAGCTCCACTTTGAAAACAGTACCAACAAAAAAACGCTCAAGCAAGCTTGGCGTTTTTCTTAATTGTACTCTTTATTTGTGACCCAGAAGGGATTCGAACCCCCAACCGTCAGAGCCGAAATCTGATATTCTATCCAGTTGAACTACTGGGCCATTTTATTTAAGACAACTTTGCTTTCACCAAAGTTGATATTGTTTTGCCATCAGTCTTGCCTGCAAGAGTTTTACTTACCACGCCCATGACACGTCCCATGTCTTTCATTCCTGAAGCTCCTAAAGATGCAATGGTTTCAACCACTACTTTTTCAACTTCTGAGGCCTCTAACATTTGAGGTAAAAATTGACTAATCACTTCGGCTTCTGCCAATTCAGGCTCCGCCAAATCCAAACGGTTTTGCTCGGTGAATATAGTAGCGCTATCGCGACGTTGCTTTACTAGTTTTTGTAATAACTTAAACTCATCCTCCTCTGTCATGACAGTGTTGACGCCACTTGTTTGAGCTATTAAGATAGCAGACTTCACAGATCTTAAAGCTGTTAGGGCTACGGTATCCTTAGATTTCATTGCGGTTTTAAGCGCGGTCATTACTGAATCTTGTAAGCTCATAAGAATGAATTTTAATTAGGGTACAAATATAATAAAAACAAAATCTCTTATTCTTAAAATTAAAAAAAACCTGAAAAATGAAATCATCTTTCAGGTTTTTAGAAAATATAGGCTAAATACTTAATCTACGTTGTCGTGTAAATAGGAGTTATTAGAGCGCAATTGCACCTCATCATTATCATCATGACCCACAGAGGTTCTTGAAGAGTGTTCGGTTGAAGAATGCGCGGACTCATCTAAATTAACGCCTTGGCGTTTATAGGCGGGTTCCTTTTCAATTTCCTCAATTTTAGACGTATTAAACTTATAATTAAACGCTTTCATTTTTTGGCGTCTTTCATCTGCTCTATCACGAAGTGTTTTAGAAATAGGACTATTAAATGGATCTTGTTTTTCCTCTGGATCTGACGTCACAACACGCTCTTTAATTGTAACCTTTGTAAACATTACGTCCTCTTCTACTTTTACGGGCGCTTCTTGCTTAGTACCTTCGTATTTCTTGTCTGTTTGTTCTAATATAATATGATCATCCAAAGCGTAACGCATTTCACCCGCTTCATTCGCTTCAGTGACAGGGATGAGTTCAATATAGTCGTTAACTTCAATCTCATTCACATTATCTTCAAGAGTAAAAACTTCAACTTTTTCAGACTCTGACAACGAGGTTTTATTGGAGATTGGTAAATCAAATGTCAACATCGTTTGGTCTTCTAGATCAGATTCGACCTCAATAGGTACTAATTGCTCCGTAGACACCTCATTAATTATAAAGTCTTCCTCATCCACATCTAGATCAACTGTTTCGTAGACCACATCAATATTTTTAATAAGTTCTGAGGTCGAAATTAAATCCATCGCATCAAAATCAGGGTCTTCAACTACGGCACGTTCCTCTTCAAGGTTGTATACGATTGTGTCTTCTTTTGCAACTTCTAAGGGCGCTGTGGACACATTTGATGGCTCAGGTGGCATCAAGTCATGTTGCATCGTTTGTTCATCTTCAAGAGCGTGCACTACCTTTTTTACTTCTGTATTTGTAATTTCATTTTGTTGATCTACATCAAAACCAGTAGCAATAATTGTAACCGAAATGGCTTCTCCTAGGCTGTCGTCTTCGCCTACACCCATGATAATATTGGCGCCGTAACCAGCCTCGGCTTGAATATGATCATTAATTTCTCCTATTTCATCAATGGTAATTTCTTGAGAACCGGAAACGATTAGCAGTAATACGTTTTTGGCTCCTGTAATTTTATTATCGTTAAGTAGTGGAGAATCTAAAGCAGTTGTAATGGCTTCTTGTGCTCTATTTTGGCCAGAGGACGTTGAAGAACCCATAATGGCAGTTCCACTATTACTCAATACTGTTTTCGCATCACGTAAATCAATATTTTGCAGGTAGTGGTGCGTGATTACTTCGGCAATTCCACGCGCAGCGGTAGAAAGAACTTCATCGGCTTTAGAGAAACCAGCTTTAAACCCTAAATTACCATAAACTTCTCTAAGCTTATTGTTGTTTATAATCACTAACGAGTCCACTGTTTTACGGAATTTCTCAATCCCTTGGTGGGCTTGTGAGTTTCTGATTTTTCCTTCAAACTCAAATGGCATTGTGACAATTCCTACCGTAAGAATGTCCATTTCTTTAGCCATTTTTGCTATGATGGGCGCAGCACCAGTCCCTGTTCCACCCCCCATACCAGCGGTGATAAACACCATTTTGGTGTTAGACGTTAACATCGCTCGAATATCTTCTAAGCTTTCTACGGCGGATTGCTCTCCAATTTCGGGGTTTGCCCCTGCACCCAAACCTTCGGTTAGATTAACTCCAAGTTGAATTTTGTTAGGAACGCCACTATTATTTAAAGCCTGTGAATCGGTGTTGCAGATCACAAAATCCACCCCCTTGATTCCTTGCTTAAACATGTGGTTAATAGCATTACTTCCTCCCCCACCTACGCCAATAACTTTGATGACGTTAGATTGGTTCTTTGGCAAGTCGAATGTGATTCCAAAATCATTACTGCTGCTCATATACTTAATTTTACTGGTTATTATTTTTATTCTGCGTTATCCAAAAAGTCTTTAACTCTTTCGGTAAGTTTTTCTAAAAACCCTCCGTCTTTTCTTTTAGGGGCTTCTGGAATTGGAGTCTCCTCTTCTTCCGATTCACTCTCGTTATTTTCTGGTATTTCTGTCAGTGTTTTCTCTTGTCTCATCAAGCTATCCATCACTAAACCTACTGCTGTGGCATACATTGGACTTGTAATGTCACTATCACTATCTCCTGCCAAATGCTCATTTGGATACCCAACTCTGGTGTCCATTCCTGTGATATATTCTACCAATTGCTTTAAGTGTTTTAGCTGACTTCCACCACCTGTGAGTACAATTCCGGCAATTAATTTTTTCTTTTGTTCTTCGTGGCCATAATTTTTAATCTCAACATATACCTGCTCTATAATTTCAACAACTCTTGCGTGTATAATTTTAGATAAGTTTTTGAGGGTAATTTCTTTAGGATCCCGCCCTCTCAAACCAGGGATAGAAACTATCTCATTATCTTTATTTTCTCCAGGCCAAGCGGATCCAAATTTGATTTTTAATAATTCTGCTTGCTTTTCTATAATCGAGCAACCTTCTTTGATGTCTTCAGTAATCACATTTCCTCCAAATGGAATAACGGCTGTATGTCGAATAATGCCGTCTTTAAAAACAGCTAAATCTGTGGTCCCACCTCCAATATCTATTAGTGCAACACCAGCCTCTTTTTCTTCCTGACTTAGCACAGCATTCGCAGAAGCCAAAGGCTCAAGAGTAATGCCTTCCAAATTCAAGCCTGCTGTTTGCACACAACGCCCAATATTTCTAATGGAAGATACCTGGCCAACAACCACATGAAAATTGGCTTCAAGGCGCTCTCCGTACATACCAATAGGCTCTTTAATTTCTGCCTGACCATCTACTTTGTAGTCTTGAGGTAGTACATGAATAATTTCTTCACCTGGTAACATTACAAGTTTATGAACTTGGTTAATGAGGCGGTCAATATCTTCTTCGTTAATAACTAATTCAGAGTTTTCTCTGGTGATATAATCACTATGCTGAAGGCTGCGAATGTGCTGGCCTGCAATGCCAACAGTAACCTCACCAATCTTTAATCCTGAATCGGACTCAGATTCAGATACAGCTTGCTGAATAGACTGAATGGTTTGTGTGATATTATTCACGACTCCTCTGTGTACTCCAAGGCTTTTGGACTTTCCAATACCAAGAATTTCAAGTTTATCATACTCGTTTTTACGACCTATCATGGCCACAATTTTTGTGGTACCAATATCTAATCCAACTGAAATATTCTGAGCTTCCATAACAATTATTTTTCTGTGCAAACAACTTGATTCTCAAATTGTAAATTCACGCTTTTATAAATACCTAACATATTATCTTTTTTGGCTTTCTGATAAAATGCCTTTAAATTTCTTAACTTCATTTCTAAGTTGTCTAGATTCCCTACTAAAACCTCAAAATCTAATAACCTCATTTTTAAACTAATTTCTTTATTTTCATTCTGAAAAATTTCAGTGATGTACATTTTTAAAAATGAATCTTTATACACCACTGATGCGACCCTGTAAGCGGACTCTAAATCTTCAGTATCCACAACCCCGTACACCAATGGGACGCGTGCACTATGTTCTGATGACAATGGCATTCTAAAACCCTCTTCATCTATGTAAAATACGTCACTAGAATACACCCTAGCAATGGGGCGTTTTTGCTCAACCTTAGCCGTAACTTCTCCGTTTACAGTAAGATACACCTGAGCCGACTTTATCATGTCGTTTGACGCAAGCAAAAACTCCATCTCTTTCAAATCTATACCTTCTTTTGGTAAAAAATATAGTTTTTCTTGACTTTGTATTAACAATTTATTAACCATTTCAGACGTAATAAAAACGTTATCCTCACCTGTAAACTCAACCTTTACGCCAGACACTGGGCGGTTATTGTTTTTGAAGGATGAAAATGCATACAAAAACACCACCAACCCAAGCAAAAACAGTCCTTTAACAAAACCCCAATTAATACGCATAGCTCAGTTTTTCTTTTAATTCACTTACTTCAACTCCAATATCTCCAGCGCCAATGGTAATAAATACAGGATACCCCAAATCCTTTATCTTCCCTACTATCTCAGATTTAGAAATTAATTTCTTTATTGGGCTTTTTATTTTCCCCAACAACCACTCAGAATCAACTCCCACTATAGGCAACTCTCTTGCTGGATAAATATCTAACAAAAAAGTAGCATCAAATTGAGACAAGCTTGCTGCAAATTCATCAATAAAATCTCTTGTCCTACTAAAAAGATGTGGCTGAAACACCACGGCCACCTTTTTGGCTGGATACATCTCTCTCACTGCTTGATGTACAGCATTTATTTCTGTAGGATGATGCGCATAGTCATCTATAAACACAAAATCCTCTGTTTTGATTTGATACGTGAAACGTCTTTGAACTCCCTTGTAAGACTCCAATGCTTTGACTAAACCCGAGGCAGAACACCCAAACTCAAGCGCCATCGCCATGGCTGCTAATGCATTAGATAAATTATGAACTCCAGGAAGACTAAAATGGACGTTTTCTATTAACTCCGATGGGGTTTGTATATCAAAACAGTAAGCGCCCTTTAAAATACGAACCTTTAAGGCACTATAATCGGCCGGCTCATTAACGCCATAAGTAATGCCATCAAATGGCAATCCTTTTTTGATAAATAATTTACCAGAAGGTTTTATTTTTTGAACAAATTCTTTGAAAGTTGTTGCCATGTCCTCTGCAGAACCATAAACGTCTAAGTGATCTGCGTCCATTGATGTAATACAGGCAAAATCTGGACTGAGTGTTAAAAAAGATCGGTCAAACTCATCGGCTTCAACCACTGAAATTTCTGTGCCTCGTTGTATGAAATTTGATTGATAGTTTTCCGAAACACCCCCAATGAAGGCAGTCATTTGTTCGTTATTCTGATACAATAAATGCGCCAAGATACTAGTGGTGGTGGTCTTGCCGTGTGTCCCTGCTACTGCCAAACATCGCGTGTTTTTAGTTACTATACCCAACACTTCTGAACGCTTAAGTACTTGAAAACTATTGGATTTAAAATAACTCAAAAGCGGGTTAGTCTGCGAAACCGCTGGCGTAAAAACCACCAAGGTTTTTAGAGGGTCTATGAATAATTTATCCATCTTGATAGGGCTGGCTTCAAATTGAATACTAACACCCAAATCAATCAAAGAGTCTGTAGCGATTGAAGGCTTTTTATCGTAGCCACCAACGGTTTTACCCACAGCCACAAAGTACTTTGCAAGCGCACTCATTCCAACACCACCGATGCCAATGAAATAAATATTATGGATAGATTTTAAATTCATTTAGTTAATAATTTTTCAATTTCATCAACGATTGTTTTTGTAGCTCCTCTTAAAGCTAATTTTTTTATATTTTCTGACAATAACTTTTGCTGAGATTCTGAACTAAAAAGTTCAGAAAATTTGGTTTCAAAAGTTAAATCCAGCTCATTTTCAGCTATTAATATTGCAGCCTTATTTTTAGTTATGGCATTCGCGTTTTTAGTTTGATGGTCTTCAGAAACATTTGGAGAAGGAATAAAAATTACTGGTTTCCCTACAACACAAAGCTCAGAAACTGAACTTGCGCCAGCTCTTGAAATCACAAAATCGGCCGCAGCATATGCTAAATCCATTCTGTTAATAAACGTATGAACTTGCACTAAATCACTAGAGTTATATTTACTATAATGTTCCGAATATAATTTCCCACACTGCCAAACAACCTGAACTCCCAAAGAGTTGAAGTAGTCTAGCTTAGACTCGATGAGCTGATTAATGCGACGAGACCCAAGACTACCCCCCAAAACCAACAGTGTTTTTTTGTCAGCTTCTAAGTTGAAAAAGGAAAACGCCTCTTTAGTTTTCTGCTCCAAATCTAAAAGATCTTGACGAACTGGATTTCCACTAAGTATTATTTTGCTAGATGGAAAAAACCTATCTAAGTCTTCGTAAGCAACACAGACTTTATTAACTCTTTTTGATAGTAATTTATTTGTAATTCCTGGAAATGAGTTTTGCTCTTGTATAAGAGTTGGCACCCCCCTCATTGAAGCTACCTGTAACACAGGGCCACTTGCAAAACCACCCGTTCCAATTACTACATCGGGCTTAAAAGCACCTACAATTTGAATCGATTTAAGTAAACTAAAAATTAACTTAAATGGAAATAATAAATTTTTAAATGTTAGTCTCCTTTGAAACCCAGAGATCCACAAACCAACGATGGGATAGCCCGCTTGCGGCACCTTTTGCATTTCCATTTTATCACTTGCGCCTACAAATAAAAATTCAGTTGACGGAAATCGCAACTTCAATTCGTTAGCAATGGCTATCGCAGGGTAAATATGCCCTCCTGTTCCACCACCTGATAATATGACTTTATACGACTTCATTATAATGCTTCGCTTAATATTTCTAAAGGATGCTGATCATCTACTTCTTTGTTTTTATCTTCATCTCTTTTTGCACTTACACTTAACACAATACCCAAGGCTAAACAGGTTACCCATATTGAAGTACCACCACTACTAATAAGCGGCAATGTTTGCCCAGTTACAGGGAATAGCTGTACAGCAACCCCCATATTGACAAGCGCTTGAAAAACAATTGGAATTCCAACCCCGATAGCCAACAGCTTTCCAAAAACAGAATCTGATTTTTGAGCAACAATTACTATTCTAAATAACAACCATAAATAGAGAAATAATAAAAATACACCCCCTATAAGCCCATACTCTTCAATAATAATTGCAAAAATAAAATCCGAGGAAGACTGAGGTAAAAAGTTTTTTTGCACACTTTTACCTGGACCTAACCCCTGAATACCTCCAGTAGCAATGGCTATTTTGGCTTTTTCAATCTGATAATCTTCCTGTGTGACTTCAGTATCTAAAAAACTAGCAATTCGACTGGTCCAAGTATCTACTCTGTTTGGCATTAAGTCTGGGAAAGCCTTCGCTGTCAAAACAAACAAAGAGAGGACAAGAATACCACTCCCAATAATAATTGATAGATACTTGAAAGGATACCCTCCCATATAAGTTAGTAAAATAACCGTTGAAAAGATCAGTGCGGCAGTTGAAAAATTGGCTGGGAGAATCAAAGCTAAAACAATAAAAACTGGCAGCCACAACGGAAAAATAGACTCCTTAAAAGAGACAACCTCATCTTTAATTTTAGATAAATAACGTGCTACATATACCATTAAAACCAGAGCAGCCAAGGTGGATGGCTGGAATGTAAATCCAACAATTGGAACTCGAATCCATCGGCTTGCATTGGCTCCTCCAATAGTAGCTCCCTGAAGCATTGTTATTATTAACAATATTAAAACAACTGGAATCATTACCATTGAAAGCCCCCTAAAATACCTGTACGGAATTTTATGAACCCCATAAATAATAGAAAATCCTAAAAACAAATGCACAAAATGCTTGATAAAATAACTAAAGGTATTACTACCACTGCCTATATAAGCCAGATTACTAGCAGCACTATACACAGGGAGGAATGAGAATACTGCTAACAATGCAGCAATAGCCCAAATAATCCGATCCCCTTTTATGTTCTCAAATACTGTTTTCATTATAATTTTCTTACAGCTGATTTAAATTGTTGACCTCTATCTTCGTAACTCTCAAACAAATCAAAACTCGCACAAGCAGGAGACAATAAAACAGCTTCTCCAGCAGCAGCAACATTATAAGCAATTTTGACAGCCTCACTCATGTACTGGGTTTCAATAATAACATCAACCATATTTCCAAAAGCGTCAAACAACGCTTCGTTATCCTTCCCTAAGCATATGATTGCTTTGACTTTTTCATTTACAAACGGAAATAATGATGTGTAATCATTTCCTTTATCAACACCGCCTACAATCCAAACAGTGGGAACATTCATACTTTCTAAGGCGTAGTACGTCGCATTGACGTTCGTAGCCTTTGAATCATTTACATATTTAACTTTGTTAATTGTAAGAACTTGCTCCAAACGATGCTCAGCCCCCTGAAATCCTTCAAGACTTTCTCGTATAGTAGCTTTTCTAATTTTCAATAGATGTGCTACCGTGGCTGCAGCCATGGCATTTTTTACGTTGTGCTTTCCTTCTAAAGCTAAGTTTGTTGTTGGCATAATTGTATCTCTATTGTTAAATTCTATTATTATATTATTTTGTTCTAAATAGGCCCCATTTGCTACTACTTCAGAAAGCGAAAAAGGCACTAATTGTGATTGAATTGGATGATTTTTTATATAAGATGTAATGACCTCATCATCCGAATCATACAGTAAATAATCTTTTGACGTTTGGTTCATTACAATCCTAAACTTAGACGCAATATAATTTTCAAACTTATGGTCATAACGGTCCAGATGATCTGGAGTTATATTGGTAATAACAGCGATGTGAGGTCTAAAACTCTGTATGCCATCTAATTGAAAACTGCTAAGCTCTAGGACGTAATTAGACGTATCATTAAGAACTTGTTTAGCGAAACTTTCACCAATATTCCCTCCCATGGCCACGTCCAATCCTGCCTGTTTTAGAATATGATAAACCATCATAGTCGTTGTTGTTTTTCCATTACTCCCTGTAATCCCAATGATATTAGCATTGGTAAAGGTTGCTGCAAATTCAATTTCAGACACTACCGAGATAGCTGCTTTATGTAATTTCTTGACCATAGACGTATGGTCAGGAATACCAGGGCTTTTAACAACTAAATTGGCGTTTAGTATTTTAGATTCCGTATGAGCTCCATCTTCCCATTCAATCTCATTATGTATAAGAACGTCTTTATATTTTTTGGCAATCTTTCCTGAATCAGAAAGAAATACTTCATACTTTTTTACTTTCCCTAATAAGGCGGCTCCTACACCACTTTCTCCTCCACCAAGAACCACCAGTCGTTTCATTTAGCGTATTTTCAAAGTGACTATAGTGAGTATGGCCAATAGGATGCCTACAATCCAAAATCGGGTTACAATTTTACTTTCGTGGTATCCTGATTTTTGGTAATGATGGTGTAGCGGAGACATTTTGAAAATGCGACGACCAGCACCATACTTCTTTTTCGTATACTTAAAATATCCAACTTGCATAACCACTGAAAGGTTTTCAGCTAAGAAAATTCCACAAAGAACAGGAATCAACCATTCTTTGCGAACCGCAATAGCAATGACGGCAATAATTCCTCCAATAGTCAAACTCCCAGTATCTCCCATAAAAACCTGAGCCGGATAGGTATTGTACCAAAGAAATCCTATTAAGGCCCCCACAAAGGCTGCTATATATATTGTAATTTCTTCTACCCTTGGTATGTACATTATATTTAGATAATCAGAAAAAATAATATTTCCTGAAACCCAGGCAAAAATTCCTAAGGTTAAGGCAATAATCGCAGATGTACCGGCAGCAAGACCATCAATACCATCTGTTAAATTAGCACCATTAGACACCGCCGCTATGATAAATATAACTGCTAACACAAATACAATCCACGCATACTTTTCCAATCCAGGATGAATCCAAGTGATGAGGTCTGCATAATCAAACTCATTTGATTTAACAAAAGGAATTGTAGTTTTAGTAGATTTTGCTTCGGGATAAAACTGAAGGGACGATACTTGATTTGATTCGGACTGAACCTGCAAGTGTGTTGGTATTTTTTCTTTGATAGTAACATCACTATTAAAAAACAAAGTAGTGCCAACAATAATCCCTAAACCGACCTGACCAAGGATTTTAAACCGTCCTTTTAAACCTTCCTTATCATTTTTAAATTTCTTAATATAGTCATCAACAAAGCCTATAACACCCATCCATAGGGTTGTAACTAGTAATAAAATAATATAAATATTATCCAACTTAGCAAGCAAAAGAACAGGGATTATTGTGGCCAAAATAATAATTATACCCCCCATCGTTGGCGTGCCGGCTTTTTCCTTTTGGCCCTCTAAACCTAAGTCTCTTATTGTTTCTCCAACTTGTTGTTTTTGAAGAAAACTAATAATTCGCTTCCCAAAAACAGTAGAGATTAATAGTGATAAAATAATAGCAACTGCAGCCCTAAACGTAAGAAACCCAAAAAGAGAGGCCCCAGTAAACTGGTATGTTTCTTCTAAGTATTTGAATAAATAGTACAGCATATTATTTGTTTAATTGTATTAAAAATTCTTGCGTTATTACAGAGTCGTTGAATTCACTTTTAACACCACCCACGTCCTGATACGTCTCGTGACCTTTTCCAGCTACAAGAATAATATCATTAGGATTCGCTAACTGACAGGCTGTTTTAATCGCTTGCTTACGGTCCGTGATTGACATGGTTTTTTTGAAGTTTTGTGGCTCAACACCAACTTCCATTTCGGAAATAATTTGATCTGGGTTTTCCGACCTTGGATTATCACTTGTAAAGATTACTTTAGTACTTAATGCAGAAGCAATATGCGCCATTTTTGGACGCTTGGACTTGTCGCGATCTCCCCCGCAACCAACAACAGTGATTAAAGTTTCATTTTTGGTTCGTATTGAATTAATCGTTTCCAAAACATTTTTTAGAGCATCTGGGGTGTGCGCGTAATCTATAATTGTAGTAATATTGGTGTCCGATATAAAATACTCAAACCTTCCGTTTACATTGTCAAGCGCACTCATAAGACGCAAGGTTTCTTCTGATTTTAACCCTAGTAGTTCAGCGGCTCCGTAAATTGCAGTTAGGTTATAAGCATTAAAATTACCTATTAACTTAACCCAGACTTCGTTATCATTTACCTTGAGCAAAAGTCCCCTAAACTGATTTTCTAAAATTTGAGCACGAAAATCTGCATAACTCTTGAGAGCGTAAGTGTACTGTTTTGATTTTGAATTTTGAAGCATCACAGCTCCATTTTTGTCATCCCCATTGACCAAAGCAAATGCTGTTGACGGAAGCTGATCAAAAAAGGATTTCTTAACATCTCTATACTCAGAAAATGTGTCATGGTAATCCAAATGATCATGAGACAGATTAGTAAATATAGCTCCCGTGAACTTTAATCCTTCGGTTCTAAATTGGTGAATCCCATGCGAACTTACTTCCATAAAACAAAACTCAACCCCTTCAAAACTCATCTGACTCAAATAGCTGTTAATAACTAAAGAGTCTGGTGTGGTATGCGTTGTTGAATACTCATTTGTATCAACCATAATTTTTACCGTAGAGATAAGCCCTACTTTGTACCCCGCATTTTTAAACAACTCATAAAGCAGAGTCGCTATAGTTGTTTTACCATTAGTGCCGGTAATTCCAACAAGTTTTAAATTTTCAGATGGGTTTTCATAATAATTTGAAGCCATAATCGCCAAGGCTTTACTTGTATTCCCAACCACAACATAAGTAACTCCTTTGATCAATGTGACTGGAAGGTCTTCGCACACAACTACAACAACCCCTTGATCAATCGCTTTAGAGATAAATTTATGACCGTCAAAAGTACTTCCTTTTATAGCCACAAAAACAGCATCCTGACCAACGTTGCGAGAATCATACTGCAAGGTCGAAATAAATCGGTCAGTATTTCCTATGACGGACTCAATAGACACCTTATATAATATGTTTTTTAAATCCTTCAAGATAATTCGAGCTGTATTAAAGATTGAGGTTTAATTTTCTGACCTTTTTTCACAGATTGACTTGTCACACGACCACTCCCTGTAACCTGAACCCTAAGACCCATGTTTTCTAAAATAGAAATCGCATCCATTGCCGACATTCCTTTTAAATTTGGCATCACTGTTTTATACTTTTGAGCTACCACATAGTACTGACTGTAATTAGTTTCAACAGACTCTGACTTTAGGTTTATATCATCAACCTCATCAATTAGAGGAGAATCTGTATATATTTTTTGGGCAATTTTTTTAAATACAGGACCTGAAACATCTGCTCCGTAATACCCCACACTTTTGTCGGGTTCATGAATGACAACAATACAAGAATATTTAGGGTTATCTGCTGGGAAATATCCGGAGAAAGAAGATATATAATTCAACTGATCTTTAGTTGAATAATCTTTCTGACACGTTCCTGTTTTTCCTGCCATTGAAAATTTTTCGGAGTATAGTTTATGACCCGTTCCATGGTCTTTTTCTATCACATTTTTGAGCAGTTGCTGCAGTTTTAATACAGTTTCTTTTGAGCAAATCTGAGGGTTAATAACTTCCGTTTCAAAAGTTTCAATTGCCGTATCAATTTCTTTAATTTCTCTTAAAAATTTTGGCCTTACCATTACACCATCGTTAGCAATGGCATTATAAAATGTTAAGGTCTGAAGTGGCGTAAAAGATACGCCATAACCATAGGCCATCCATTCCAAAGCAATGCCACTCCAACGTCCGTTTTTTATTCTTGGGTCCGGGATAATAGAACGTCCTTCACCTATAAGTGGAAGCCCAAGAGAATCTTGAAGATTCATCCTATACAGGCCATCTACAAATTTTTCAGGACGGTCTTTGTAAGCACCATGAATAGCTTTTACAATCCCCGTATTTGAAGAAACTTCAAAAGCTCTAGCGACTGATATATTTCCATAGCCACCTCTTTTTGAATCCCTCACCTTTTTACCATAATAAGACAAAACACCTTTTTCAGTATCAACCATCGATGTTGTATCTACCACTTTATCTTCTAAAGCAACTGCTAAAGCCATAAGCTTAAAGGTGGAACCGGGTTCATGCGACTCACCTACAGCATAATTAAGACGCTCATAGTATAAGCCTTCACTATTCCTTCCCAAATTTGATATTGCTCTAATTTCACCTGTTGTTGTTTCCATAACTACAACAGTCCCATGATCGGCTTTGTATTTTTCTAACTGCTCCAAAAGCGCATGGTGAGCTATGTCTTGAATATTAACATCAATAGTCGTGTAAACATCATAACCATCTTGTGGTTCAAGCTGATTATAATCATCTATTGGCTTCCATTGCCCTTTACCAATTTTTTGTTTTCGCCTCTGCCCATCAACGCCTCTCAAATACTTCTCACCAAATGCTCCGTCAATACCAACACGCGTAACATTGCCAAAGTCATCAAAACGTTCATAGCCAATTAATCTTTGAGCAATGACGCCCATGGGATAATCTCGCTTGGTAGACTGCTCTACGATTAACCCGCCTTTGAAAGCCCCTTTGCTTAAGAGCGGGAAATTTCTGAATTTCAAATAGTGCGAATAACCTAGGTTGCTAGCTAAAAGGTAGTAGCGGTTTTTATTTTGACGCGCTAAGTGTAATTTTCGCTTAAATTCGCTAGAAGAGGTTCCGTAAAAACTCGCCAACGAATCACTTAATGCCCCTATGTAAGCCTTGTAATTTTTATCCGAAGGTGCCATTAAGTCAATTCGAATATCATACTTTGGAACTGATGTAGCCAACAAGCTACCCCCCACAGAATACACATTTCCGCGATTTGCAGGAATCTTAACGTCTTTAATCGTTCGCTGCTCTGCAAGCCCACGATACTCAGCCCCTTGAACAAACTGGATTGTGATTAATTTATACACCACCAAAAGCGCAAAAATGAACATGACCCCAGAAACGAAGTACAATTTGTTCATAATAGACTTTTCAGTTGATAGCATTGATTTAATTTGATTTAGAGTTAACAATAATTTTAAAAGGAGGATTTACAGAGGACTTAATGCCTTTATTAGCTAGGCGTTTTTTAATAACCGACTCCATTTTAAAATCCATTAATAGCGCTCGTGTTTCTACATAAGATGAACGTAACGCCTTTACCTGTTCACTTAACTGAGCAATTTTATGCACCTTACGATCCGTCGTATGAGAACTAGCAATCATTAGGATCGCTAGTGTTAAAAAAAAGAAAATCAGTCGCCAATTTTTAAAAGCGCCATCGCTAACGAGAAAGGTTCCTTTTAAAATATTATACATTCTATTTTTCATTTATTTACTTGAATTTACTTTTTTAGCAATTCTTAACTTAGCGCTTCGTGCTCTGTTATTTAATTTTACTTCCGCTGGCGATGGAACAATTAAGTTTCCAACTTTTTTTAAAGGGACTTCAAAATTACCGAAGACATCTTTCACAGGCTCCCCTTCAAATAAGCCGTCTCTTATAAATCGTTTAACCAATCGATCTTCTAAAGAGTGGTATGAAATAACACTCAGACGTCCATTATCATTTAACAAAGAAGGCGTTTGCAATAAAAAATCTTTAAGCACCTCTATTTCTTGATTTACTTCTATTCTAATCGCTTGATATATTTGCGCTAGAATCTTATTTTCTCTCCCTTGAGGCAGGTGTTTATTTAAAACAGCCTTTAAGTCAAATGTGGTATCAATTGGCGCAAGCTCTCGTGCTTTAACAATTGTCTTTGCTAAGGCCGGAGCCGTTCTTAACTCTCCATACTGCCAAAACACTTGTCGCAACGCTTCTTCTTCATAGGAATTAACTAGCGAATGCGCAGACAACACATCTTGTTGATTCATCCTCATATCTAATAAGGCATCAAAACGAATCGAAAACCCTCTTTCTGGTTGGTCAAATTGATGAGATGAAACTCCAAAATCAGCTAAAATCCCATCCACTGATTTAACCCCATGAAACCTCAAAAACCGCTGCATAAATCTAAAATTCTCATTGATTAATAAAAATCTAGAATCATCAATCACATTTAAAAGAGCGTCTTTATCTTGATCAAAAGCTATAAGTCGACCCTTAGGTCCTAAGGATGCTAATATTTCTCTGCTGTGACCGCCACCTCCAAAGGTTACATCAACGTACACACCATCTTCTTTTATGTCTAAACCTCCTACGGTTTCTTTAAGTAATACTGGGTTATGATACTCCATCTACATCGTCTTGCCCCATTACATCTTCTGCTAGGTCTGCAAAATCTCCTGCAGCATCATTAATTGCCTTTTCATACTTATCTTTATCCCAAATTTCAATAATATTAACTGCAGAAGTCACTACAATTTCCTTTGAAATCCCAGCAAAACCAACAAGGTCCTTTGAAATAAGTAAACGACCTGAACTGTCTAAATCTACAGACTTTACCCCCGCTGTAAAGCGTCTGATAAAATCATTATTCTTCTTTTTAAATCGATTGAGCTTATTAATGCTGTGCATTAATAACTCCCACTCACCCATTGGATACAACTCCAAACAAGGCTGAAAGACTGCACGCTTCAAAACAAACCCGTTGCCCATAACTGAAGCTAACTGTTTTTTGAAGGAGACAGGTAACATTAGACGCCCTTTGGCATCTACCTTACATTCATATGTTCCTATTAGAGTATTCAATTTGTGCTATTATGTTTAAATAAGTAATTGAATTCAAAGCTAAAAAATATTTACCACATTTTACCACATTTTACCACATTGTTAATAAAATTCTATTAACGGCAAAATACCTCGATAAAGCGCAGCTATTTAATACCTAGTTAGAAGAAAATCAAATACTTACAAAGTGGAGCGCGCTATTAACAATGGACTGTTAATTACTTTAATTAGCACAAAATGGCTTTAAAAAAATATGTTAAAAACGCTAAAAACTATGTATGGTTCAAGATAAAAATTGAAAATTTTTAATTTAAATTGTGTAGATTTGTGCAAAACCAATTTTCAATCGTCAAATGAATTATAGTTTTAAAAAAGAAGGTAAGTTCAACTATGTTGAAATAGGTGAAGGACGACCAATAATAATCCTTCATGGATTAATGGGTGGCTTGAGCAATTTTAGTGGAGTTACTGAATTTTTTAACCAAAACGGCTACATGGTTGTTTTGCCCGAGCTGCCTTTATACTCTATGCCATTATTAAATACAAATGTCAAGAGTTTTGCCGTGTATCTAAAGGAATTCATTGATCTACGAGGATACAATGATGTTATTTTACTTGGTAATTCTTTGGGTGGCCATATTGGTTTACTATATACAAAACTGTTTCCCTCTAAAGTAAAGGCTCTTGTTATTACAGGAAGTTCTGGTCTTTATGAAAGCGCCATGGGCAGTGGCTATACAAAACGTAGCGACTATGAAGTGATGAAAGCAAAAGTGCAAGAAGTATTTTATGACCCTGAAGTCGCTTCAAAAGAAATGGTAGATGAGGTATTTGCAACAGTGAATGACCGTAGTAAACTCATAAAGACTCTCGCAATTGCAAAAAGTGCTATTAGACATAACATGGCAAAAGACCTTCCAAATATAACAACACCAACTTGTATTATTTGGGGTGAAAATGATATCGTCACTCCTCCAGACGTAGGCGTGGAATTCAATAAGCTTCTCCCCGATTCAGAATTATTTTGGATTGACAAATGTGGTCATGCCGCTATGATGGAACACCCAGACTCATTTAACAAAATCGTATTTGATTGGCTCGCCAAAAGAGAGTTATAAAAAATCAAGTCATTATGCAAATTAAAACTGCCGAATTTGTAGTAAGCAATCAAGATGTTTCTAAATGCCCTACAAATCAACTCTCCGAGTATGCCTTTATTGGCCGAAGTAACGTTGGGAAATCATCGTTGATTAACATGCTAACCAATCAAAAAAGTTTAGCTAAAACATCTGGAAGACCTGGAAAAACCCAACTGATCAACCATTTTCTCATTAATAAAGAGTGGTTTTTAGTAGACTTACCTGGTTACGGATATGCTCGTGTATCGAAATCTGCCAAGAAAACATTTCAGAAATTTATTACCGCTTACTTTAGAGAACGAAAACAATTAGTCTCTGCCTTTGTTTTGGTTGATATTCGACATGAACCACAAGCTGTTGATTTGGCGTTCATGCAATGGCTAGGAGAACACGGTATACCGTTTTCAATTGTTTTTACCAAAGCAGATAAATTACGACCTAAAGCAATTGAAGTCCACATTGAGAGCTATAAAAATAAGCTTTTGGCGTTTTGGGAAGAAATGCCCAATTATTTCATTACATCTTCTACAAATTATTCGGGAAAAGATGAGTTATTAAACTACATAGACGGAGTTAATAATGAAATCACAAACGAAACTAGTAAATTACCTTTTCAATAACAGTTCCTGTTGTACCACTAGGAAACGATATTCCTAAAAGCGCAGAAATCGTAGGTGCTATATCTGTTACTTTTGTAAACTGGTATGACTTTCCTTGATTTACTCCATTTCCATAAAACAATAATGGCACATGGGTATCATAAGTATAGCCTGATCCGTGAGTGGTTCCTTTAGGCCCATAGACAATCACTCCGGGCTGAAGCGTAAATAATACGTCGCCAGATATTTTTTGATTGTAACCCTTTTGCAGCAACATTGGCAAGCCGTCCTGAAAGTAACTGGACTGCATCGTAGCTGCAGTATAAGCATTGCTTACAAACGGGTACTTGATAATTTCATTTACCACAAACCTTTGTACCTCTTCTAAAGTCAGTTGCAAAGAACTAATTAGTTTTTGGTTTAAAAAAAGCTGATTGTTGCTGATACTTTTAATTAAATCCGTAACTCCATATTTTGCACTGATAGCATCAAACAGTGGAGAAAAGTCGTCTTTTGATATGTTAGCGCCAGGCACATTAATATCCCTCAAAAAAGTTGGAACCTCAGCAGCCCCATGATCCGCCGTTAAAAACAGCGTGTAATTCCCTTCGCCTACATTTGCATCTAAGTAATTTAGCAAGCGTTCAATCTCTAAATCAAGACGTAGATAGGTATCCTGCAGCTCTACAGAGCTTAAACCAAAGTTATGCCCTACGTAGTCGGTAGAGGAATAACTTACGGTAAGAAAGTCCGTAAACTCATCAGTCCCAAGACCTTCAGCTTCAATAGCAGAAAATGCAAAGTCTGTAATCATTGTATTTCCAAAAGGGCTTGTTTTAATGATATCAAACCCTCCGTTTAAATCCTTTAATCTCTTTAGATCATAAGGAAAAACCGGCGTGGATTTGCCGTTAAATCCTTTTTCATAATTTGAATTATCTGGACCGCTTTCTTGGTACAAATTAATATCATAAAGGGTCTTCCAAGTCTTAACGTATTTAGATATATTTGAAGGGGCATTAAAATCAACAACCCATTTTGGAAGTGCATCCATGTAATAGGAACTTGTCATCCACTTTCCTTCGTTCAAACCTTCAAACCAATAGGCCCCGTTTGCGGTATGTCCGGCAGGAAAAACAGCACCACGATCTTTAATAGAGACTCCTATCGTTTTGCCTCTCATTTGTGTGAAAATTCTATTTTGATCTGCAACAGTAGTGACTTTTAAGTTTGTTGGAGCTACTTTTCCGTATGTCGTATCTGCTCCTACAGGATCATACTTATTGTTTGTTGTGCAATAAACTGTTCTTTCCGTTGTCTTGTCGTACCAATCATTGCCAATAATCCCATGTACGCTAGGGGTGGTACCAGAAAATATTGAAGCATGGCCTGGACCTGTCAATGTTGGGATATAATTAAAATGATGATTGTTGCAACTGTACCCTTGATTCATTAATCTTAAAAACCCTTGAGAACTATATTTATTTTTAAAACGATTCAGATACTCAAACCGCATTTGATCAACGACAACCCCTACGACAAGTTTAGGCTTGTTAGTTGAAGATTTAAAAATTGGTGCTTCTAGGGAGGTTTTACAAGAAAAAATACTTAAAAACAAAAATAGACACGTGACTTTGCAATACATAAACTATGAACTTAATTTCTCTTCAAAAATACATTAAATTTTATGATTCAATTTTATTATGGGTAAATTAATGAATAGATTTATTTACTTTAGCATTAATTATAATTTCATGAACTACCTTCACAATATTGGGGCCTATTTTTTAATGATTGCCGAAATGTTTCGCAAGCCTACCAAATGGTCTGTTATGAAACAGTTAATACTTAAAGACATTGAAGATTTAATCATTGGCTCTTTAGGTATTGTTGCCTTTATCTCTTTTTTTGTTGGAGGAGTCATTACAATTCAAACGGCTCTAAATATTGACAACCCACTAATTCCAAGGTATTTAGTAGGATTTGCAACCCGACAATCTGTTATTTTAGAGTTTGCTCCTACATTTATTTCTGTTATTATGGCTGGAAAAGTAGGGTCCTTTATAACCTCTAGCATTGGAACAATGCGCGTCACCGAACAAATAGATGCTTTAGAAGTCATGGGGATTAACTCTGTTAACTACTTAGTGTTCCCGAAAACCATTGCTCTTTTACTCTACCCTTTTGTAATCTCTATCGCTATGTTTTTAGGGATAATAGGAGGAATGGCTGCCTGTGTTTTTGGAGGATATTCTACACTTGAAGACTATGTTACTGGAGTTCAGATGGACTTTATGCCGTTCCATATGGTATATGCATTTATCAAAACCTTAGTGTTTGCTTTTTTACTAGCAACCATTCCATCATTTCATGGGTATTACATGAAGGGGGGAGCTCTTGAAGTCGGAAAAGCCAGTACCACTGCTTTTGTTTGGACCAGTGTTGCGATTATTTTACTAAATTATATTTTAACTCAAATGCTCCTAAGCTAATGATCGAAGTTAAAAACTTACATAAATCGTTTGGAGACTCTCAAGTATTGAAAGGAATTTCTACCGTATTTGAAAAAGGAAAAACCAATCTTATCATTGGCCAAAGTGGTTCTGGAAAAACAGTTCTATTGAAATGCTTGCTTGGACTTTTTGATTACCAGAAAGGCAGCATAGGGTATGATGATAAATTATTTTTAAGTTTAACAGCTAACGAAAAACGGACGCTGCGTTCACAGATTGGGATGGTATTTCAAGGAGGCGCCTTATTTGACTCGCTTACTATAGCCGAAAACGTTATGTTCCCCTTAAGAATGTTTACCAAGCAATCTCAAAGCGAAATGGAAGACCGGGCTAACTCTGCCTTGAAACGTGTTAACCTTGATAACGCCCATAATAAAATGCCTAGTGAGGCATCTGGAGGGATGCAAAAACGGGTCGCTATTGCAAGGGCTATTGTTAACAACCCTAAATATTTGTTTTGTGATGAACCAAACTCCGGTTTGGACCCTAAAACGGCCATTGTTATTGACAATCTAATTCAAGAAATTACGAAAGAGTATGATATCGTCACAGTGATAAACTCCCATGATATGAATTCAGTCATGGAGATTGGTGAGAATATCTTATTTCTAAAAGATGGACTTAAAGCTTGGGAAGGCAGTAAGGATACCATTTTCAAAACAGATAACGAAGTTGTTACCGACTTTGTGTATTCCTCTAACTTATTCAAAAAAGTCCGTAAAATGTACCTTGAAGACCTTTAGAGGGTTATTTACCAATTACTTCTAGACTCTCAACATCCAACTCGAGTTTTAGCCATGTCTTTAGGCTATCAACACGTAAACTTACCAGACTGTCTGTCAATGCAGAATCCCATTGTGTTCTTACAACAGTTACGGTATCTATAGTTCTAAAATCAGAAGAGGTTAACATTTTTGAATAACCAAAAAACCTTAACTCTGTAAATTGAATTTTAGCATCTTTGGAAAGTGTAGAAAACACATTTAAATCCATCATGGTTTTATTAGAACCTGCATTTAACTTTAAACTATCTATCTCCATTTTTAACGTTGAAATCGTCGTTTCTCGTTTTTCAATTTTATCAATAGCTAGGTCATATAATTCTAAAATCTTATCTGAACTTCTGTTTTTATTTCCGTTAATAATAAGACTAAAATCTTGTAGATACTCATAGCCATTTAGTTCATTTAATAAATCAGATTTAGTGGCCTCAGTGATGTCTCCATTGAAGTTAAGCGTAATTAATTTATTTGTAGGATCCATTTTTTCGCCACGTAACCAAAGATTGTTGTTGTCTTCAATTTCTAACTTTAAATAGGTTTTATAATCGGATTGAATCCGCGTTTCATTTAATACGCTGTAAAAAGACCAGCTTGCGGGCAGCATCGCCGCTAAAGCAATGATGGTAGCAAAACGAGCAATGTTTTTTCGACGCTTAGAATTGGCGTAGGTAACCATTGGAAAACGAAGAATCTTTAATACTAAAAAGGTGGCAAAGGCAATGAAAATTGTATTAATCGCAAAAAGATGCATGGCACCACGGAAATAACTCCAATTGCCTTGAGATAAGCCATAACCGGCCGTACAAAGCGGCGGCATTAAAGCCGTTGCAATAGCAACGCCAAAAACAACAGAAGCAATCGTCCCTTTTTTTGTTCGGGCAATAATTAGGGCTAGACCTCCAAAAAACGCAATAAGAACGTCGCGGATATCGGGCTTAACACGGCCTAACAACTCAGAATTGTCTTGGTTTAATGGGAATATATAAAAAAATAAAAATGCCGTAAACAAACTCAATACAAGCATGGTTGCTAGGTTAATCAAAGACTTGCGAAGGGTATCAATATCATTAATGGCAATAGACAATCCAATTCCAAGGATAGGCCCCATTAAGGGTGAAATTAACATCGCCCCAATCACAACAGCAGTAGAGTTTGCATTTAAGCCTATAGAAGCGACAAAGATCGAACAAATTAATATCCATACTGTAGCGCCCTTAAAAGGGATATCTGCTTTAATAGCGGCTACGGTAGCGCCCCTATCGGTATCATGACGGAAATCCAGTAACTCAATTAAAAATATTTTTAATGACAACCAGAGTCCTAAGGCATCTTTTTTTACGTCCGCTTTAGATTGCTCCGCTTTTGTGTTGCCTAATTCTTTGTTTAAATTTTGATCCATAACTAACTATATTAATCACAATGGTTATATGTCGTCTAGCTCTTTTATTAGTTCTACTTCTGCATTTGGATTAAAAACGTACAACCGGCCTGTAGCCAATTCAATTCCTTCAAATCGCGTACGCCTTTTAGGTCCTTTTCGAAACAATTTTCCATTGTGTAAACGAAATGTAGCATCAATAGGCACTTCAAATATAAATATTTTTCCGTTAGGAGGATCAAACTGCTTTAGCTTCAAGGACAAAACTGGGTCAGAATCACTACTTGCTTTTGGATTTTTGAAGTGTGATGCTAGGAGTGGCAATATAGTACTAGGAAACACTTCTGGCCTTAAAAACCCTAACATTAAATGTTGAAACACAGACTTCCATTCTGGTCCATGAGGCTTTATTAGTTTGCCATAAGATTTATAGGCCTCAAAGTGTGCTATTTCGTGGATCAAGGTAATTAAAAAACGATAGGGGTTTAAATTAGAATTGATTGTTATTTGATGTGTCCCATTTGGCAAGCGACGGTAATCTCCATGACGGGTTTTACGCTCTTGCTTCACTTTAACCACTAGATTGTCATGTGATAAAAGAGCTGTTACCTGATCTAGGGAGGCTTCTGGAATAAAATCTTGTAAAGAATCAAGCATAGAATTTAAAATTACATACGCTCAGGAACTTTAATCCCTAATAAACTAAATGCGTTTTTGACGGTATCTGCAACAGCTTTAGACAATTGAACTCTAAATGAAATTTCTACAGCAGAATCTGCTCCTAAGATAGATACATTTTGATAAAAAGAATTAAATTCTTTCACCAAATCATAGGCAAAATTAGCTACTAGTGCAGGGCTATAATTGGCTGCTGCCTGTTGAACAACCTCCGGAAATAGCTGCAACTGTTTTAATAACGATTTTTCTTTATCGTGCAACACATATGAAGTCGGAACCTCTGAGTATGAGTCTTGAGCTGATTTACGCAGAATGGCTTGAATTCGGGCATAGGTATATTGTATGAACGGACCTGTATTTCCTTGAAAATCTACGGAAGCCTGCGGATCAAATAGAATTCGTTTTTTTGGATCAACTTTGAGAATAAAATACTTAAGCGCCCCTAAACCAATGATCGAATATATAGCTTCTTTATCTCCTTCAGAATAGCCCTCTAATTTACCCAAGTCTTGAGAAATTTGCTTGGCTGTGGCTCCCATTTCTTCAATTAAATCATCGGCATCAACAACGGTGCCCTCACGACTTTTCATCTTCCCACTAGGTAAATCCACCATCCCATAACTGAGGTGTGATAGGTTTTTAGCCCATTCAAATCCGAGCTTTTTTAAGATTAAAAACAATACTTTAAAATGATAATCTTGTTCATTTCCTACGGTATACACCATGCCCCCAACATCCGGAAAATCTTCTAAACGCTGAATAGCAGTCCCAATATCTTGAGTCATATATACGGCAGTTCCATCTGCTCGTAAAACAATTTTTTCATCCAATCCATCGGCTGTTAGGTCACACCAAACGGAACCATCCTCTTTTTTTATAAAAACACCTTTTTGAAGCCCTTCAGCAATAAATGACTTTCCTAACAAATAGGTTTGACTTTCGTAATAGTAACTGTCAAAATCAACTCCAATCGATTTATAGGTCACGTCAAAGCCTGCATAAACCCACTGATTCATTTGTTCCCAAAGCGCCACTACTTCTGTATCTCCGGCTTCCCACTTTAAAAGCATTTCCTTGGCTTCTAAAAGTATGGGAGCTTTAGCTTTAGCCTCTTCTAAAGAGAGTCCTTCGGATTCTAAAGCACTAATTTCTTGTTTGTATACTTGATCAAATTTTACATAATAATTCCCAACCAGCTTGTCGCCTTTAAGCCCCGAAGACTCTGGAGTTTCAGAGTTTCCAAAACGCTGCCAAGCCAACATACTTTTACATATATGAATGCCTCGGTCATTAATAATTTGAGTTTTGTAAACTTTCCTGCCCGATGCCTTTAATATTTCAGCAACACTGTAGCCTAAAAGAACATTTCTAACATGCCCCAAATGCAAAGGCTTGTTAGTGTTTGGAGAGGAATACTCAACCATCACCGCTTTATCCCCTGTAGGTTCTAAAAACCCAAATTTAGAACTGCTAGTCAAAGTCTGAAAAAAGGTCATGAAATAGGCGTCAGAAATCACCAAGTTTAAAAAACCTTTGACAACATTGTATCCAATGACTTCCTTTGAGTTTTGACATAAATAGGCCCCTAAGTCCTCCCCTAATTGAGCGGGATTCATTTTTACTGTTCGCAACATTGAAAACGTCACAACAGTAAGATCCCCTTCAAAATCTTTACGGGTTGATTGAAACTCAACAGCTGCTAAAGGTATTTTATAAAGTGTTAAAAAAGCTTGTTTTATGTGTTGCGCTAGCGAGTCCTGAAGAGTCATTATATATTCAATTTCAGTTTCAAAGATACATTTTTTTTAATCCTATTTTAATACGGTTGCAGGCAAAAATACTTCAGCCATCATGCAACGTGCACTCCCGCCTCCACAAGACTCAATGGTATCTAAGGGACTTGAAACAATTGTTGCATAGGATTCTATAAGCTGAACTTGCGCAGGTCGCAATGAATTTAATGCTGACTCACTCATGACTAGGTAGCTAGCATCCTCAGACCCCTTAAGTTGGAGCATGTTTCCGGCAAAGTTGTTTACTTGTTCTTCTGATATTTCAATCACCTTTTTTCCATCATCTTGAAGGTGTTTAACCAGGCTTTTACGCTCCTTTTTATCATCAATACTTGCTAGACATACCACTGCAAATCTATCTCCGATACACATCATGACATTTGTATGATATATTTTTTCGCGCTTATGGTTGACTGTTTGATAGGCTGAGAACACTACTGGAGTGTATTCAAAATCTTCACAGAATTCAATAAACAGTTCCTCATCAGCTCGATCAGATATAGCGCAATAAGCCTTGTTATTTACACGGTCTAATAGAATGCTTCCTGTACCTTCTAAGAAGAGATTGTCGGCCTCTGCAGCAGTGTAATCAACCACGTTTTTTACAACGAAGCCTTGAGCTTCCACCGCTTCTAAAACAGACTCCTTTCGCTCCAGACGTCTATTTTCCGCAAACATGGGATACAAACCTATTGTTCCATTAGCGTGAAATGAAATCCAATTGTTAGGAAATATGGAGTCCGGGGTATCAAACTCTTTAGTATCCTTAACAACAATAACCTGGATTCCAACTTTTTTAAGTTTTTTGACCATGCCGTCAAACTCCTTAACAGCCATTTTATTCACTGCTTCGGGACGCGTGTTTCCTAGGTCTTTTTGGTAATAATTATTAACTGAAGTTTGTTCGTTCAGTCGAAATTGAACAGGACGAATCATTAAAACAGTATTGGTAATTTGTGACATTTTAATCGCGGATTAATGGAAGGGTGGAACAACGGAGTAATCCCCCTTGTTTACAAATCTCAGAATAACGTACTTTTTCTACTGTAAACCCCTGAGCAACAAGCCAGGCGTTTAGCCTTGTAAAGTTTCGTTCGGAAATCACAATGGAATCAGAAATAGAAAATACATTACAGTTCATTTTTTGCATTTCTTCTTTAGTCGTTTCAAACATATTGTCTTTGCCAAAAAAGTCTACCAGCCACTCATAATCACTTGATTCTAAAAACCCATTTTCATGAATTATGGCTTTGCCACGGCCAAGAGGCTGAAAGCAACAGTCTAGATGCAGCGCATTTTCAAGCGGATTTACATTTGATTTACGAAGCTCAAAAGTTTTAACCGTTTTATGAGGAAATAAATCCTGAATTGCATTTGCAGCATTAATGTTAGTTCTGGCTGTGATGTAGTCTGAATAATCAGCCCCCAAATAGACCCCTATAAAAATATAATTATCATAAAGAACAACATCACCCCCTTCTATATGGCAGTCTTCAGGGAGTACAATATTATTTTCAGGACTGATTTTTTTAAAAAGACTATCTAAAGCGTGTATTTCCTGATCTCTATCGGGAAGGATGTTTGACTTAATGAGTTTATCTTCAATGACAAAAGCTATATCTCTGGCAAATATTTGATTACAATTATCGATAACAGTGGGCTGAAATACTTGAATATCATATTTTCGAAATACTGCTAAGACTGCCGCAATTTCTGTACTCATATCAACTTCAGTTGGATAAGTACCTGAAATCACATGCTGTAAACTATTTGGATCATAGCAGTCTTCAGCTAAAGGGATGGGACCGTTACTCTGAGCAGTTCCAAAAAGGACAGACCTTAAACGGGTAAACTCATTTTGTATAAGAAGTGGGAGCATAACTTATTGCCTTACAAAGGACTTTATTTAGATACGGATTTGAATGAGCGTTGAGTACTTCCTGTATAAATTTGTCGTGGACGCCCTATAGGTTCATTACGGAAACGCATTTCCTTCCATTGACCTATCCAACCTGGAAGACGCCCTAAAGCAAACATAACAGTAAACATTTCAACAGGAATCCCCATGGCACGATAAATAATACCTGAATAAAAATCAACATTGGGATATAGTTTTCTATCGATGAAATAAGAATCTGTTAAGGCTTCCTTTTCAAGCGCCTTTGCAATGTCTAGTATAGGGTCTTCAACCCCTAAATCTTTAAGAACTTCATCTGCAGCTATTTTTATGATTTTAGCCCGAGGGTCAAAATTCTTATAAACTCTGTGTCCAAAGCCCATTAGTCTAAAAGCATCACTTTTATCTTTCGCTTTGGCCATGTATTTTTTAGTGTCACCACCATCGGCTTTAATCGCTTCTAACATTTCTAAAACCGCTTGATTAGCACCTCCATGAAGAGGGCCCCACAATGCAGAAATTCCTGCAGATATAGAAGCAAATAAACCAGCATGAGATGATCCAACAATTCGAACGGTAGAAGTTGAGCAGTTTTGTTCATGATCAGCATGTAGAATAAGTAATTTATTTAAGGCGTTGACAATGATTTTATTTTGAAGGTACGGTTCATTAGGTTTGTTAAACATCATTTTTAGGATGTTTTCTACATAGCCCAAAGAATTATCGCCGTAATCAAGAGGCAAGCCTTGTTTTTTACGCAAGGTCCAAGCAACTAGTACTGGAATCTTTCCTAAAACTTTAACTATGTTTTTGTACAAAGCCGTCTTACTTCTGTCGTAATCGATATTATTAATTTGATCATTAGACGGATTAAAAGCAGTAAGCGCACTTGTTAGAGATGAAAGCACACCCATTGGGTGGGCTGACTTTGGAAATGCATCTAATATTTTACGGATATCGTCATCAACAATGGATTCTGATTTTATGTCTGAATGAAACTTAGCTAACTCTTCTTTTGAAGGTAGTTCTCCGAAAATCAATAAAAAAGCAACTTCAAGAAAATCAGCTTTATCTGCTAACTCCTCAATAGAATACCCTCTGTATCTAAGGATTCCTTTTTCGCCGTCTAAAAATGTAATCTCGCTTGTACAAGATCCTGTGTTTTTAAAACCTGGATCTATGGTTGTCACGCCCCCAGTAGTCGCTCTTAACGTACTGATATCAATGGCGACTTCATTTTCAGACCCTGTAAAAGTTGGGAATTCGTATTTTTGACCGTTTATTTCTAAAATTGCTTTATCTGACATTTTGGTAATATTTTAATGTCCAGCGAATTTACAAAAAATAAATGTTTTATTCGAAAGGCTAACAGAGAATCTCTAAGAGTAAATTTTCATGAGATTTACACTTACATCAACATAAAAAATATTACACAAAAACTATAAGCAAAAAAAAAGACACCTCGAATGAGGTGTCTTTTTTTGGGAACTAAATATGTTATTTAATTTTAAATGCTTTTTCTTGTGGAAAGTAAGCTGTCTCTCCTAACTCCTCCTCAATGCGGAGTAATTGGTTGTACTTAGCCATACGATCACTTCTTGAAGCAGATCCTGTTTTGATTTGACCTGTGTTTAATGCCACTGCTAAATCTGCAATAGTATTATCTTCAGTTTCTCCAGAACGGTGCGACATTACTGAAGTATACCCTGCGTTATGCGCCATATTGACGGCTGCAATTGTTTCTGTAAGGGTTCCAATTTGATTGACTTTAATCAATATTGAATTGGCTATGTTGTTTTCAATTCCTCTAGAAAGACGTTCAACATTGGTTACGAATAAATCATCACCTACTAACTGAACCTTGTCTCCAATTTTATCTGTAAGGTATTTCCATCCTTCCCAGTCATTTTCATCCATTCCGTCTTCAATAGAAATAATTGGATACTTAGCTGCTAACTCAGCTAAATAGTCTGCTTGTTGTTGGCTTGTACGTACTTTTCCTTTTTCACCTTCAAATTTTGTGTAATCATAATGACCATCTACGTAAAATTCTGCAGCAGCACAATCTAAAGCTATCATGACATCATCTCCTAAAGTATAACCAGCATTCTTAACTGCAATTGCAATCGTTTCTAAGGCATCTTCTGTTCCGCCTTCTAAGTTTGGCGCAAAACCACCTTCATCGCCAACTGCTGTGCTTAAACCTCTATCGTGTAATACTTTTTTAAGGTTATGGAAAATTTCCGTCCCCATTTGCATGGCATGTGTAAAGTTTTTAGCCTTCACAGGCATTACCATAAATTCTTGAAATGCAATCGGCGCATCACTATGTGAGCCTCCGTTAATGATATTCATCATTGGAACTGGGAGTGTATTAGCACTCACCCCGCCTACATAACGATACAATGGCATTCCTAATTCGGCAGCAGCAGCTTTTGCAGCAGCAAGAGAAACACCAAGGATAGCATTTGCACCAAGTTTTGATTTGTTAGGAGTTCCATCTAAATCAATCATAATTTGATCAATTAGATTTTGTTCAAAGACAGAAACACCCAAAAGCTCTTGAGTTATAAGCGCATTCACATTTTCAACTGCATTTAAAACTCCTTTACCCATGTAAGCAGTTCCTCCATCGCGCAATTCAACTGCTTCGTGTTCTCCAGTAGAAGCACCAGATGGTACCGCTGCTCTTCCAATAAAACCATTTTCAGTTGTTACGTCTACTTCAACTGTAGGATTACCCCTTGAGTCTAAAATTTGACGTGCGTGAATGTTAATTATAATACTCATAGTGTTCTGTTTAAGTTATTTATAGTTGCAAATTTACGAAATTGAATTTTTTTAGAATTATTCTAAAGTAGAATTATAGTAATTATTAGCTAAAACGTTGTAGTGCTAAAAAAAAGACAACAATTTGAATTAAATGTTGTCTTTTTAAAGTTGATTATTTTAAGCTCTGAATGAATTGATCAAACAAGTATGAGGAGTCGTGTGGGCCTGGGCTTGCTTCAGGGTGGTATTGCACAGAGAAACAATTTTTGGATTTCATCGCAATCCCTGCTACGGTAGCATCATTTAAGTGTAAGTGGGTGATTTCTAAATCTGTGTGTGCTTCCGCTTCCTCTCTATTGACTGCAAAACCGTGATTTTGAGAGGTAATCTCTCCTTTTCCAGTTACGATATTTTTTACAGGATGGTTAATTCCTCTATGCCCATTGTGCATTTTGTAGGTGGACACACCATTGGCTAGAGCTATGACTTGATGTCCTAAACAGATGCCAAAAAGGGGGAGGTTTTTTTCTATAATAGTTTTAGCTAAAGATTGAGCTTCTACCAACGGCTCTGGATCTCCTGGTCCGTTAGACAAGAAATATCCATCAGGATTCCAAGCACTTAATTCTTCAAAAGTTGAATTATAAGGAAACACCTTTATGTAGGCATCCCTTTGAGCGAAATTTCTAAGTATGTTTTCTTTAACTCCAATGTCTAGAGCTGCTATTTTAAAGCGCGCATTTTCGTCGCCGTAATAGTAAGGTTCTTTGGTTGATACTTTAGAAGCCAGTTCAAGACCTTCCATTTGAGGGATTTCAGAAAGCTGATTTTTAAGACTATCTATGTCATCAACATCCGTTGAGATAACAGCATTCATCGCGCCGTTATCGCGAATATAACTTACCAATGCTCTGGTGTCAACGTCAGAAATTGCGAATAAATTATGGGTGTTAAAAAACTCTTCCAAAGACCCTTCAGCGTCCACTCGCGAATAGTTATAACTAAAGTTTTTACAAATGAGACCTGCGATTTTAATAGAGCCTGATTCCATTTCATTGACATTAACCCCATAGTTTCCTATATGTGGATTTGTTGTTACCATAAGCTGACCAAAATATGAGGGGTCAGTAAAAATCTCTTGGTATCCAGTCATTCCCGTATTAAAACAAACCTCTCCAAAGGCTGTCCCTTCATTTCCAATGGCTTTGCCGTAAAAAATGGTGCCATCTGCTAGAATTAAAACGGCTTTCTTTCGTGTTTTGTATTTCATTATGATTGACTTCTTGTAAAGGTTTTACAAAATTGCACAAAAAAAAGGATAAACTAAAAAAGTTTATCCTTAAAATTTCAAATGCTTATTAACATTTATTCTTCTTCTTCAGTTGTTGTTGCTTCTACCGCAGCAGCAACTGGTTTCGCAGCACCACCTTTACGGCTTCTACGTGTTGTTTTTTTCTTAGGTTGCTTATCAGCATTGTAAATTTCGTTGAAATCTACTAACTCGATCATAGCCATATCCGCGTTATCTCCAAGACGATTCCCTAGCTTGATGATTCGGGTGTAACCTCCTGGACGATCCGCTATTTTAGTTGCTACAGCACCAAACAATTCAGTAATCGTTTCCTTTTGTCTCAAACGAGCAAAGACTAAACGTCTGTGATGAGTCGTGTCATTTTTTGCTTTTGTAATTAAAGGCTCTACAAATTGCTTTAAAGCTTTGGCTTTAGCAACAGTAGTATTAATGCGCTTGTGTTCTATTAAAGAACAAGCCATGTTTGCTAACATTGACTTTCTATGCGCAGTTTTTCTGCCTAAATGGTTTATTTTTTTTCCGTGTCTCATGACATTTTATTTAAACTCTATCTTGCATCAACTCATTAAAGAGGCGCAAATTATAAAGTAATTAATCTTTATCTAGTTTGTATTTACTTAAGTCCATTCCGAAGCTAAGGCCTTTTACATTGACTAACTCTTCAAGTTCAGTTAATGATTTTTTACCAAAGTTTCTAAACTTCATTAGGTCATTCTTATTAAATGACACTAAATCTCCTAGAGTATCTACTTCTGCTGCTTTTAAGCAATTAAGGGCACGAACTGAAAGGTCCATGTCAATTAATTTAGTTTTAAGCAACTGACGCATGTGAAGTGATTCTTCATCATAAGTTTCAGTTTGCGCAATCTCATCTGCCTCTAAAGTGATACGCTCATCAGAGAATAACATGAAGTGGTGAATTAATATTTTAGCAGCCTGAGTTAAGGCGTCTTGAGGCGTAATAGAACCATCAGTTTGTATTTCGAAAACTAATTTTTCGTAATCCGTCTTTTGCTCTACACGAAAATTCTCAACACTATACTTAACATTTTTAATCGGAGTATAAATAGAATCTGTAAAGATTGTACCTACCGATGCTGATGCTTTTTTATTTTCTTCTGCAGGAACATATCCTCGTCCTTTTTCTAAAGTTAATTCCATATTGATGGTAACTTTAGGGTCAAGGTTACAGATTACTAAATCTGAGTTTAAAACTTGGAATCCAGAAATAAATTTCTGAAAGTCTCCAGCAGTAATTTTATCTTGTCCTGAAATAGAGATTGAAACCGACTCATTGTCTACTTCTTCAATTTGTCGCTTAAAACGTACTTGCTTTAAGTTAAGGATGATTTCAGTCACGTCTTCAACAACTCCAGGAATTGTAGAAAACTCGTGTTCAACACCTTCCATTTTAACTGAAGTAATTGCAAATCCTTCTAATGAAGAAAGTAAGACGCGTCTTAAAGCATTACCTACCGTTAGTCCGTATCCGGGCTCTAAAGGTCTGAACTCAAACTTACCTTCAAAATCAGTAGAATCGATCATGATTACTTTATCGGGCTTCTGAAAATTTAAAATTGCCATATTGCTTAGTGTATCAGTTATTATTTAGAATATAATTCGACGATGAATTGTTCGTTAATGTTTTCTGGAATTTGAATTCTAGCTGGAACAGAAACGTATGTACCAGATTTAGTGTCATTATTCCAAGTAATCCACTCATAAACAACAGATGAATTTGACAAAGCAGATTCAATTGTTTCTAATGATTTGGATTTCTCTCTAACAGCAACAATGTCGCCTGCTTTTAAAGAATAAGATGGGATGTTTACAATACCACCATTTACCGTAATGTGTCTGTGAGAAACTAATTGTCTAGCTCCACTTCTAGAACGAGACAAGCCCATTCTAAAAACAACATTATCCAATCTAGATTCACATAATTGTAAAAGCACCTCACCAGTAATTCCTTGTGAAGCAGTTGCTTTTTTAAACATGTTTCTAAATTGCTTTTCTAGCACACCGTAGGTGTACTTAGCTTTTTGCTTTTCCATTAACTGGATAGCGTATTCAGACTTTTTACCACGGCGTCTGTTATTTCCGTGTTGTCCTGGAGGGTAGTTTCTTTTTTCAAAGGACTTGTCTTCTCCAAAGATTGCTTCGCCAAACTTACGGGCGATTTTAGTTTTAGGACCAGTATATCTTGCCATTTCGTTTTGTTTTTGAGAGTGATTGTGAATTAAGGTCTTAAGCTTATCCTTCGACAGTCGTTGATCTCTCGTTTATACTATTA
>Ga0209632_10000326_pt1 | contig 50339 bp, 50 predicted proteins | sample COG_10_FD_184754 | JGI IMG/M metagenome (GOLD analysis project Ga0209632, IMG submission 184754) | Pelagic Microbial community sample from North Sea - COGITO 998_met_10 (SPAdes) (version 2) | ecosystem: Environmental > Aquatic > Marine > Neritic zone/Coastal water | place: Helgoland, sampling...
GATACTAAACCTAGATAAACTACAGAAATACCTGACTCTATTGAAGGTGTAGTTTCCCAAGGTTTTTCTATAAAAGAAACTAATGGTATCAAAATTATTATAGCCCAGATTAATATTGATCCTGTTACATTTTCATTTTTTTTATCACTGATTTTGAGAGTTAAAACTCCACCTATGACATAACAAGTTGATCCAAGTAAAATCATTAATGCAGAGAAAAAATTATTATCATTAATCAAAAAATTGTCTGAAAATAAATAAACAATTCCTGAAAAACCAATTAATATTCCAAATGTTTTAATAAAGTTAAATTTTTCATTTTTAGTAAAAAAATGACCTAATACTGTTGAGCTAAGTGGTGTAGTTGACATTAATATTGCTGCTAAATTGCTTTGTACTGATTTTACACCATAGGCAATTAAGAAAAATGGTAGTACCAGGTTCACAAATCCAATCATAGCAAACCAATACCAATCTTTTGAAAAGGCTTCTATTTTAATTTTTTTATAAAAACATAGTAACAGCACTGGAATTGATCCAAAAAAGACTCTTAGGAAGGCAATGGTGACAGGACCAAAAGATTCTGTTGCAATTTTTATATTAAAAAAAGCTGACGCCCAGATTAAAGCTAAAATTACTAACAAGGTATAATCAATTAATTTAGGTTGTCTCATTCAATTATATCTTCAACTTTCCCATTTGTAATTTTTTGAATATTTTTAAAATTAATCTTAAAAACGCAGTTTGGATGTCCAGCTGCTGCAAATAGCTCATTAAACCTTTCTAGAGAATTGTCTATAAAGATTTCTATCTTGTTAAGATGACCCACAGGAGAAACCCCACCTATCGTATAGCCAGTTTGGGTTTTAACATTTTTTGGAGATGCCATAGAAATATCTTTTTTATTTTTAATTTTTTTTATTTTGTTTAATGAACACCTCTTATCTCCTGCTACTAAACACAGGATAAAGACATCATCAGTTTTAAATAGTAAGCTTTTGACGATTGCGCCTACATTACAATCTAGGGCTGTAGCTGCATCTTGCGCTGTTCTAGCTGAATTTTCTAAAGCAATAACTTCTAAGGTTTGATCAAATTCCTTAAGATGTCTTTCTGCTCTTTTAACGGGTTCTTTATCTAATAAGGTCATATTTCAACTAATAATTGATTGATAATCTAACAAATAATGTTGTAATTCATATGTAAAAAACGCATAGGTGATATTTATTAATCAAGCAATATTATTAGAAAAATATTTGTTATCTATTGAATACAAAATTTATAAAAGGGAAAAATTATGACTGCCAGCAATGTATTAAAATTCATGAAGGAAAAAGAAGTTGAATTTGTTGATTTAAGATTCTCAGACCCAAGAGGAAAACTTCAACATTTAACAATGGATCATACTATTGTTGATGAAGAAATGCTTAACGAAGGTGTATTTTTTGATGGTTCATCTATTGCTGGCTGGAAAGCTATTAACGAATCAGACATGATTTTAAAGCCAGATACTTCAAGACTTGTTATGGATCCCTTTACTTCTCATAACACATTAATACTTTTTTGTGACATTCTAGATGCTGTTAAGAAATCTCCGTACGAAAGAGATCCTAGAGGCACAGCTAAAAGAGCAGAGGAATATTTAAAAAAATCTGGTGTTGGTGATAAAGCTTTTTTTGGTCCCGAGCCAGAATTTTTTGTTTTTGATGATGTTAGAATTAATAACGATCCTAACAATACTGGTTTTAAAATAGACAGCAAAGAAGGCCCTTATAACTCTGGAACAGAATATACTAATGGGAATATGGGTCATAGACCTCCAGTGAAAGGTGGATATTTTCCTGTTCCTCCTGTTGACAGTGAACAAGACATGAGAAGTGAATACTTAAAAAGTTTAAAAGAAGTGGGTATTAAAGTTGAGAAACATCACCACGAGGTCGCCCCAAGTCAACATGAGCTTGGCATGTACTTTGGAACTCTTGTTGATCAAGCTGACAATGTTCAATTATACAAATATGTAGTTCAAATGGTTACACACTCATTTGGCAAAACTGCAACCTTTATGCCTAAGCCAATTGCTGGTGATAATGGCTCTGGAATGCATATTCACCAATCAATTTGGAAGAATGATAAACCTGTTTTTTCAGGTGATGAATATGCTGGCTTATCTAAAACTGCTCTTCATTATATTGGTGGCATATTAAAACATGCAAAAGCGATTAATGCTTTTTCAAATGCTACAACAAATAGTTATAAAAGATTAATTCCAGGATTTGAAGCTCCTGTTCTACTTGCTTACTCCGCAAGAAATAGGTCTGCTTCTTGCCGTATACCAATTTCATTAAGTAAAAATGGTGCAAGATGTGAAATAAGATTTCCGGACGCTTCAGGAAACCCTTATCTAACTTTTGCAGCTATGCTTATGGCTGGTTTAGATGGAATTAAAAACAAAATACATCCTGGTGAATCTTTTGATAAAGATCTTTATGATTTACCTCCTGAAGAAGTTAGAAACATCCCAACAGTTTGTGGTTCACTAAGAGAAGCTATGGAAAGTTTAGACAAAGATAGGGATTTTTTAACTGAAGGTGGTGTGTTTACAGATGATCAAATTGATGCTTACATTGCATTAAAATTTGAAGAGATACATAAATTTGAACACGCACCACATCCTATCGAGTTTGAAATGTATTACAGTAGCTAAGATTTTTACTGTCTTGTTGTTGCTATTTTATCTTTGTTAATACCCTTTTTTACAACGTAATCCTGGGTGCCATTAGCACCAGTGTTTACTTCTGTTCGAAGCGTTTTGAAAAATGATCTTTCTTTCAAAGATTTTTCCAACGATTTAACAAGATTTTTAAATTCAAATTTGTTCATACTTATAAATTACTCTAGATATGTAAATTTTGCAATGCTGATATGCGTATTTGTTATATTATACTTTAAAAGACTCTCCACAGCCACAACGCTCCGATTCATTAGGGTTATTGAACACAAATGATGACGAAAACTCCTCTTTTTTATAGTCCATCTCTGTTCCTAGAAGGTACATTACGGCTGCAGCATCAACAAAAACTTTGACACCTTTATCTTCAATTATTTCATCTGATGGATTTACTTCTTTAGCATATTCCATCACATATGACATGCCTGCACAACCACCAGACTTAACCGCAACTCTAACACCAATTGAGTTTGACTCAATTCCAGACATAATTTCTTTAATGCGGTTTGCAGCATTGTCACTTAATTTAATTATAGGATTCATTACAAATTTAACTCTAATTTAGCAGCTTCTGACATCATTGATTTTTCCCAAGGTGGTTCAAAAACTAAATCTAGATCAACTTCTTCAATACCTTTAACTTGCATAGCACTATCTTTAACTTCTTTAGGTAAACTTTCAGCAACAGGGCAATTAGGCGTTGTCAGGGTCATAATAATTTTTGCTTTAGTATCTTTTACCTTGACGTCATAAATCAAACCTAATTCATAAATATTAACTGGTATCTCAGGGTCATAAATTTTTCTAATTTCAGCTATTACTTGTTCTCTTAAATTCATAATTTAATCTAATTTCTCAGTATTAATTTCTTCTTGGGTATTGTCAATTGCAGAAATTAAAGTATGCCATGATAAAGTGGCACATTTCACTCTCATAGGATATTGTTTTACTCCAGACAAACACATTAATTTAGTTTTTTCATCCTCTTCTAAGTTTTTTGATTTCAGCTCAGGATTTTCTTTAATCATTCCCAAAAAATCATTCACAATTTCTTTAACTTCTACTTCTTCTTTACCTTTAATTAAATCAGTCATGATTGATGCTGAAGCCATTGAAATTGCACAACCACTTCCCTCAAATGAAACATCTTCTACCTTTTTTTTCTCATCTAGTTTTAAAAATATATGAACATTATCTCCACATAATGGATTTTTACCAATAGCATCTTTATTAAAATTTTCAGTTTTTCTTAAGTTACGTGGATTCTTTCCATGTTCTAAAATTATTTCTTGGTAAAGTTCTTTTATATTCATTATATGTTAAAAATTTTTTTACAGTTATTTATAGAATTGTTAAGTTGATCTAAATCTTCTTTTGTATTATAAACACCTAATGATGCACGAGCACTTGCTGATATTCCTAATTTCTCATGGAGAATTTGACAACAGTGATGTCCTGCTCTGATAGCAACCCCATCTTCATCTAATATTGTAGCTATATCATGTGGATGTACACCCTCTATAGTAAAGGACAAAACTGCAGATCGATTTTTAGGGTTACCAATTAATTTAACCGAATTATTTTTTTTCAAAATTTCTTGACCATATTGAATTAATTCTTGTTCATGCTTAATCATATTTTCAATCCCAACTTTTTTTAAGAATTTTATTGATTGATCAAATGCAATAACTTGTGCAGTTGCCATTGTTCCTGCTTCATATTTATTAGGCAAATCACCATAAGAAATACTATCTTTTTTTACATCATTAATCATTCCTCCACCTCCTTGATAAGGTGGTAATTCCTCAAGCCATTTTTTTTTAGCATATAAAACACCAAGGCCCGTTGGTCCATACATTTTATGACAAGAAATAGCGTAAAAATCACAATCAATGTCTTGCATGTCTAATTTTAAATGTGGTGCACCTTGACAACCATCAACTAAAACTGCGATACCTTTTGAATGAGCTAATTCTGTTATTTCTTTAACTGGTAATACTGCTCCAGTAACATTTGATAAATGTGTAATTGCAATTAATTTTGTTTTTGATGTTATCTTTTTTTCAATACTTTCTAAAGTAATTTCACCGTCTTCATTAATTTCTGCAAATTCAATTTTTACACCTTTAGATTGTCTCAAAAAATGCCAGGGTACATAATTAGAATGATGCTCAAGTTCTGTTATAAGAATTTCGTCTCCATTATCTAAATATTTTTGACCAAAAGTATTAGCCACAAGATTAATTGCTTCTGTAGCTCCTTTAGTAAATACAATTTCATTTTTATCTTTAGCATTGATGTATTTTTGAACAGAAGATCTAGTATTTTCATAAAGATTAGTTGCGGCTACTGCTAAATAATGAACACTTCTACCTGTGTTTGAAAATTCATTTGTATAAAAATCATTTACCCTATCAATTACAGATTGAGGTTTTTGAGATGAATTTGCACTATCAAGATAAACAAGATCATTGTTATGAACCTTATTGCTAAATATTGGAAATTCTTTTTTAATATTTGTTATACTCATTGTATAATTCCCATCATATCTTTAATTAAGTTTTTAATTTCTAAATCAGTAATTTTTTCAACTGCATCCATTAAAAATCCATTAATTAGTAATTCTTTTGATTGCTGATTACTTAATCCACGTGACATTAAATAGAATATCGAGTTTTCATCTAAATTTCCTGAAGTTGATCCATGTGAACATTTTACATCGTCTGCATAAATTTCAAGTTCTGGCTTACCATCAAATTCAGTATTTTCACTTAAAAGTAAAGCCTTACTAAGTTGATATCCATTAGTTTTTTGAGCTTTCTTATCAACAAAAATTTTACCTTGGTAAACACCTTTTGAATTATCATTTAAAACACTTTTAATTAGTTGATAACTTTTTGTATTTTCTGCTAAATGATTAATGTTAGTTTTAATTTCATGGTGTTGCGAGTTTGTTAAGTTGATAATTCCATTAATAAAAGCTGAGCTGAATTGGTCATTTAAATTACAATTAACTTCATTTTTAATAAACTTAGACCCTGTTGAAAAAATAAAGTTTTCAGAAATACTATTTTTTTCTAAATTAATATTGTTATAGAAATATTTAATATTTGAGTTTTTTTTATGATCAATTTTGTAACTTTTAAGAATAGCATCTTGTGAAATATCAAAATTTTGAATAATATTAATAAAATTATTTTCTGAACCATCATTGAATAAAGTTATAAGTTTTAAATTACTATTTTTTTCAAGAACAATGTCGGTTCTTATATTGAGTGCAGTTGATTTAAGCGCACTATTAGTAATATTGTAAATAATTAAAGGACATTTAAATGAATAGCCCTCTTTAACAGTTATTCCAATATAGCTTGATAAAAAGGCATTATTTAATGAAACTAATGGATTGGTTTCATTGTGGTCTTCATTAAAATCTAAATTTCTTGATAAAGAAACTTTAGTCTCATCTTCGTAACTTAGGTCAATATTTGAAATTAAACCGTTAACAAAAATTATTTTATTGTGATCAAATTTACTAAGAAAGGCAGCTTTGTCAACTTTTTCTGATGATGAATTATTATAAAAATTTAAATCTTTAATATTAGAAGAAATTATTTGATTTAGGTCAGAAAATTTCCAGTCTTCAATTCTTTTATTTGGGAAACCATTTTTTGAAAATTGACTTAGATTTTTTTTTTTTATTTCTAAATTCTTATTCGAAAGTTTTAAGTTCGTAATCATCTTATCAAAATCTGTTTTTAATTGATCAATCATTTAACTTAAGCTTTCATATCCTTTACTTTCAAGTTCTAATGCAAGTTCAGATCCACCAGACTTAACTATTTGTCCATTAATTAAAACGTGTACAAAATCTGGTTTTATATAATCTAATAATCTTTGATAATGAGTAATAATTAAGAAAGAACTTTCTTTACTTCTTAATGCATTAACACCTTCTGAAACAGTTTTTAAAGCATCAATATCAAGACCAGAATCTGTTTCATCTAGAATCGATAGCTTTGGATTTAATATCGACATTTGTAAAATTTCATTTTTCTTTTTTTCTCCACCAGAAAATCCTACATTCAATTGTCTACTTAAAATTTTTTCATCAAACTTTAACTCTGCAGCTTTCTGTTTAACTAATTTTAAAAACTCAATTGCATCAAATTCTTTTTCACCTTTGGCTTTCCTAATTGTATTTAATGATGTTTTTAAAAAAATATTTGTATTTACACCTGGAATTTCTAAGGGATATTGAAAGGCCAGGAATATTCCTTTATGGGCTCTTTCTTCAATCTCTAAATCTAGAAGATTTTCGTTAAAATACTTAACTTCACCAGTTACTGTGTATCCTTTTTTTCCAGAGAGGACATTTGATAGTGTACTTTTACCAGATCCATTAGGACCCATAATCGCATGAACTTCGCCTGGTTTAATTTCTAAACTTAAACCTTTTAATATATCTTTATTGTCTATTTTTGCTTTAAGATCTTTAATTTGTAACATTTACCCAACGCTCCCTTCTAAGCTTATTCCTACTAATTTTTGAGCCTCGACTGCAAACTCCATTGGCAGTTGCTGCAATACTTCTTTACAAAATCCATTAACTATTAAACTAACAGCCTCTTCTTGATTCAATCCTCTTTGATTACAGTAGAACAATTGCTCATCACTAATTTTTGAAGTTGTTGCCTCATGTTCTATATTTGAACTTGAATTTTTATTTTTTATATAAGGCACAGTGTGAGCTCCACACTTATTCCCCATTAATAACGAGTCACATTGTGTAAAATTCCTTGCATTGTTAGCATTTTTGGAAATATCAACTAATCCTCTGTAAGTATTATCTGCAAAACCAGCTGAAATACCTTTTGATATTATTTTACTTTTTGTATTTTTTCCTAGATGAATCATTTTTGTGCCTGTGTCTGCTTTTTGATAATTATTGGTTATTGCTATCGAATAAAATTCACCTACAGAATTATCTCCCATTAAAATGCAACTTGGGTATTTCCAAGTAATTGCAGATCCTGTTTCTACTTGTGTCCAAGAAATTTTAGAATTTTTGCCTTTACATAAACCTCTCTTAGTAACAAAATTATAAATTCCACCTTTTCCATCTTTGTCACCTGGATACCAGTTTTGTACGGTTGAGTATTTTATTTCAGCATCATCTAATGCAACTAACTCGACATTTGCTGCATGTAATTGATTTTCATCTCTCATTGGTGCTGTACAGCCTTCTAAATAACTAACATAACTTCCCTTATCGGCAATAATTAAAGTTCTTTCAAATTGACCTGTCTCTGTAGCATTTATTCTAAAATATGTTGATAGCTCCATTGGGCATTTAACACCTTCGGGAATATAAACAAAAGAACCGTCTGTAAACACTGCAGAATTTAATGTTGCAAAATAATGATCAGACAATGGAATTACTGAGCCAAGGTATTTTTTTACTAATTCAGGGTGATCTTGTATAGCTTCAGACATTGAACAAAATATTATCCCTTTTTTATTTAATTCACCTTTAAAAGTTGTAGCAACTGAAACTGAATCGAAAACAGCATCTACCGCTATACCATTTAATCTGGCTTGTTCTTGTAATGGTATTCCTAATTTATTATATGTTTCAAGTAATTTAGGATCTAACTCATCTAGACTTTTTGGTTTATCATCCATACTTTTGGGTGCTGAATAATAATAAAGATCTTGATAATCTATTTTAGGATATTTTGGTTTTTGCCAATTTGGTTCTTTCAAATGTTTTAATCTTTCAAAAGCTTTTAATCTCCAATCAAGCATCCATTGTGGTTCTTTTTTTATATTTGAAATAAACTTAATTACATCTTTATTTAAACCTTTGGGTGCTCGTGTATTTTCAATATCAGTTGAAAAACCATATTTATAATCTTTTAATTTTTCTATTTCTTTTTCTCTAGCGTTCATTTTAATTTCTACTTTCTGAAGAGTTGCTTATAAGATCTTTTAAATTTTTTTGTTCAAAGAAATAATTGATATGTACTTCTAGTTCATCCCACAAATTATGAGTAATACATTTTGAAGTTTTGTTATTACATCCTTTTTTTGACTCTTTTTTACATTGAACAGTTTTGACTTCTTCATCTACAGCATTAAGTATGTTTGCCAGTTTAATTTCTACAGGTTCTTTGTTTAAAATATATCCACCATTAGCACCTCTAATGCTTTTAACTATGCTATGTTTTTTTAATTTTGAAAATATCTGCTCTAGGAAGTCTAAAGATATGCCTTGCCTTAAAGATATATCTCTTAAAGATACTGGATTATCACTGTTAAACTTTGCTAAATCAGCTAAAGCCATTACTGCGTATCTGCCTTTTGATGTTAGTTTCATATTTATCCTTATTTATGAAGCCTTTTTATATAAACCTGACTAAAATAGTCAAGTATACATTAAATAAAAAAGTTAACATATTGTCGCTTAGTTATGATAAACGTAATTTTTTTTGAGAATAATAATCAATAACATTTATGGACAACAAAATTGTAGAAGTTTTTATACCTGGTCCAGCAGGAAGAATGGAAGCCAAGTATTACAAAAGTAACAAAATTACTTCACCTATAGCTTTAGTATTACAACCTCACCCTCAATATGGCGGAACGATGAATAATAAAGTTGTTGTGGATACATTTCATACATTTATGGAAAATGAATTTTCAGTTTGTAGAGTGAATTTTAGAGGAGTCGGAAAAAGTGATGGTGAGTTTGATAATGGCCAAGGTGAATTGGCAGATGCTGCTGCTGCTTTAGATTGGTTGGAAAGAGAAAATTTTGATAATTCTCAATGTTGGGTTTCAGGATTTTCTTTTGGATCGCTAATTGCTATGCAATTACTTATGAGAAGACCAGAGATAAATAGATTTATTGCAATATCTCCTCAACCAAATGTATATGATTTTTCATTTCTATCACCTTGTCCAACATCAGGCTTAATGATCTATGGGAAAAAAGATGAATTGGTTCCTTTAGAGTACATAGATGATCTAGACAAAAAACTAAAAGCTCAAAAAGGCATTAAAGTAGATTTTCAAGCTATAAATGATGCTAACCATTTTTTTAATAAAACAGAAGATGCATTAGTAAAAAGCTTAGATAAATATATCAAAAAAGAGTCTGCTTTATTTTAAAAATTTTCTACTATTACTCCGCCAGTAGTTGGTTTTTTACAGCCAGTGGTACTTGGATAAGAAATTGGTAAACCTAAATATGATCTAATTGCAAGATAAGCAAAACCTTGCGACTCTATAAAATCTCCATTAATACCATGCCCGTCAATCAATAGCATTTTTTTAACATTTAAATTTTTTTTTAATATATCTATTAAAAATTTGTTTTTTCTACCTCCGCCACAAATTAAGCATGTAGCATTAGATAAAACTTCCACTCTGGGAGAATAACTTTTAAACATAAAATTTATCAGGCCTGATCCAATCAATCTTGCTGTTAAGTGAGTTAAAGTAGCCGCACCATCTTCTAAAGAAAGTCCTCTTACAATTGATATATCAAAATCTTTTACATCAAGAGATTTGTTTTTTGAGCTATCTAAATGTAAAAAATTGTCTATTGCTTGATTAAAAATTAATTCGTTTACTTTTCCTGATTTGGCTATCAACCCATCTTTGTCATATCTATATTTTGAATTTTTTCTTATCCATTCATCAATCAAACAATTACCTGGACCAATATCTTCAGCAAATAATTTGTAATCTTCTCCATATCTATTTAGATCAACACTATCCACAACATCCATTGAGTGAAGCCTTGAAACACTTGTTGCGTTAGAAATGCCACCAATATTAAGAGCTACAACCGGCCACCACTCTAAATTAATATTTCTAACTAAATTTTGATGAAAAATTGGAGTTAATGGGGCTCCTTGACCTCCATTTTTAAGATCATTTTGTCTAAAATTATAAACTACTTTCTTTTTTATCAGTTGAGATAAGAGTTTTCCATCACCCAATTGAACAGAAATTTTTTCTTCTGCGTTATGAAATATTGTTTGGCCATGAAACCCTACTATATCTATCTCAAATTTAGGATGTGATTTAATCATTTCGTTAACAATTTTTGCATGAAATAAGGTAATTTCTTTTTCTATTGTATTAAGATCTTCAAAAAAATTTTTAAGATCTTTAGAAATGGTTATTTTATCCCTTAAATTGGTTAATTTTTGATAAAGATCTTTGTCGTATTCAAAATATTGATTTTCAATGCTTGTGACTGTACCTGTGTTACCATCAGAAAAAATTGTTGAAGCATCTACCCCATCCATTGAAGTGCCACTCATCAAGCCTAATGCTGTATAATTTTTTTTCATTCTTATTTTTTTTTATAAAAATTTGTATATTGTAGAAGCATATACTTATGAATAAATTTTTAAAAGAATTTAAAGATAGAGGATTTTTCTATCAATGTACTAATGAAGATGAATTATCTAAATTACTGGATAAAGAAAAAATCAGTGGATATATAGGTTTTGATTGTACAGCTGAAAGTCTTCATGTGGGTAGCTTACTTCAAATAATGTGTTTAAGACTACTTCAAAAACATGGTCATAGGCCTATAGTATTACTGGGAGGTGGAACCACTAGAATTGGTGATCCTTCTGGCAAAGATAAAACAAGAACCATATTAAATGAAAAAGAAATAGAAAAAAATATTGATAATATAGAGAAGATATTAAAAAATTTTTTAGACACTAAAGATCCTAAAACTAAACCAATATTTGTAAATAACTATTCATGGTTAAAAGGTTTAAATTATATCTCATTCTTAAGAGACATAGGAAAACATTTTACAATCAATAAAATGTTAAGTTTTGATAGTGTCAAAACTAGATTGGAAAGAGAACAATCACTAAGTTATATGGAATTTAATTATATGATTCTTCAGGCTTATGACTTTCTAGAATTGAATAAAAAACAAAATTGTGTTTTGCAAATGGGTGGGTCTGATCAATGGGGTAATATTGTAAATGGCGTAGACCTAATAAAAAGACATTCAAACAAACAGGCTTATGGCTTAACAACACCCTTAATAACCTTAGCTTCTGGAGCCAAAATGGGTAAAACAGAATCTGGAGCTGTTTGGTTAGATAAAAAATTTTTATCTTCTTATGATTACTGGCAATTTTGGAGAAATATAGATGATAGAGATGTTTTAAAATTTCTTAAAATTTTTACAGATATAAGTATTGAAAAAATTGAAAAAATCAAAAACAATAATATTAATGAATTAAAAATTTTATTAGCAAATAAGGCTACAGAAATGTTGCATGGTGAACATGAGGCAAAAGGTAGTGAAGAAACAGCAAAACAAACTTTTGCAGATAATTCAATTGGGGATAGTTTACCATCAATCTCAATAAGTGAAAAAAAACTTAAAGATAAAATAACCATTATAGATTTAATAATGTTATCTAAATTAGAAGGTTCGAAGAGTGAGATTAGAAGATTAATTAAAGGAAATGGAATTAAAATTAACAATCAGATTATTTCTGACGAAAAATTAATAGTTACTAAAGATTTATTTCAAAATAATTTAATTAAACTTTCTTTAGGTAAAAAAAGACATATTAAAGTTGAATTGAATTAATTCTTTTTAATCTTCTCTAAAGTTCTAGTAATGAACCTTGGTGTTAAAGTTTTAATAGGATTTACTGATGTTTTTAAATTTTTTGGAGGACCTTTGATTTTAAAACTAACACCAAATACACCTTCACCTGTTTTATCACCAACTAAAATTTTTCCTAGCAAAGGTATAGAAGCTATAGATCTATTTATTGTTGTGGCTGGGACCAACGTTCCTCTCAAACTAATTATTTTTTTTTTCTCAATATATCCCTCCATTAATATAGAGACAACAGGGCCAATTGCATACATTTCTTCAATTTTTGTAAAATTTTTTTGATTAGAAAATTTCATTTCAAAATCAGTAAATCTTATACCCTCTCCAGTCAGTAGATCAGCTATTCCCTGTAATGAGGCCAAACTTAAAAGTTTAGCAAAAATGGGTACTTCTTTAACTTTAAAATTATCAATAACTAAAACTGAATTAGAAACACCTCCTTTCTTAGAAGAATAGAAATTTAAATATCCTTCTTCAAATCCTTTAATAAAATCATATCTTTTAACTAAAGGCTTAGGGTAAGCAGAAGTTAATTTAGTTATAGTTTCCGATTTATTGTTTTTTTTAATGGAGAGATTAATTTTCTTTTGATTTGGAAAAGTAGACTGTAACTTTAGATCATTTATTTTGTTATTATTAAAATTTATATATCCGTTTAGATTATTAATATAATTAACTTTATCAATATAAGTTTTTTTAATTCTAATTTTAATTTTTGAATTAAGGCTCTTAAAAATAGATGAGTTTTCATCGTCACTATTCATTATATTATTTATCATTCTTGAGGCATCAAAACTCTCCCCCTCTATAATAAAATTTGAATTATTTTTTTTTAATCTAAGTTTGTTTAAGATTTTTTTATTATTTTTATAACCAATATCAAAGTTTTCAATATCTATTATTTTAAAATTTTTACTTAGATCTAAACCTTTAATTAAAATTTCATTATTCTTTTCTTTAAAATTAATTAGATCAAACCTTAACTGATTATTTTTATAAAAATTTCCCTTTACTGAGATTAAAGCGCTTAAACCTTCTTTTTTTTCATAATCCAAAAAATCAATTAGTAGTGAATTATTTTTAATTTTTATTTTTACATCAAATAAAAAATTACCATTATCTCTCTTTACTTGATATGATAAGTTATCCGACTTATCTTGTAATATAATATTCCCTTTTCCTCTGATGTTAAATTTATTTTTGTTATAATTTATAACTATTTCATGTTCTTCTAATTTTATCTCATCCATAAAGCTTGGAAAGTAAGATTTTAATTTCAGATTTTTTTGATTAATAATCAGTTGATTTAAATCAATTATAGATTCAACTTTAAGATTACTAAATTTTAAACTTTCACTAATATTAAAAGAAAAATTATTCTTTGAACTAAATCTAATTTTTTGAACATCTATGTTGTTAGATAAACTACCTAAAAACAGCTTGAGTTCTTCAATATCGAAGTCTTTTTTATTGTTTAACAAATGCCCATTAACAAAAAATAAATTTTTATCTTTTTTAATATCAACCAAAGGAGAGGTTATTTTTATATTATTAAACATCATATCTATTTTTTTTAATGAATAGATATTCTCGCTAATATTAAAGTTAAAATTTAAATTTTGTAATTTAAATTGATTTAAAATGTTTAGTTTTGCTTTTTCAACAGAACCAATAATTTTATAGTTTTCTTTTATATTTCCTTTTTCATCAAAGTTTAAATTAATATTTGCAGTCACAATTCCATCTTTAACAATTGTATCTAAAACAAAAAGTTTTGGATTATTCTGAAACAAACGAACTGATGCAATTATATCTTTAAGTTTAATTGCTTTTGTCGTTATTAGTAGATCATCAATTAAAAATTCGTCATTAATTAGAGAATTTAACGCTATATTTGTTTGAATTTCTTGTATTTCTAAACTTCTACCTTCTAGTAATATTTTTGGATTATTTGTTTTGATGTTTATCGTAAAATTGTATGGGTTTAATAAATAATTAACATCAATTAAGCTTAACTTTACTTTTTTATTTACCTTTGAAACATTATCTATGATTTGACTGTTAAATTTATTAGTTTTTATTCCAAAAAAGCTTAAATAAAAAATTACTAAAATAAAGAATAAAAAAATTATTAATGAAATTTTAATTATTCTCTTAATCATTTTACTTTATACAATGAACTTTCTAAAAAGTCGTCTATTTCACCATCTAATATCTTCTCTGGATTTGAACTTTCAAATAAAGTACGATTATCTTTAACCATTTGATAAGGGTGAAGAACATACGATCTAATCTGGTGTCCCCATCCAATTTCTGATTTAGAAGATTCCATAGTTTGGCTTTCTTTTTCTCTCTTTTTCATTTCAAAATCGTAAAGTCTAGCTCTTAGCATATTCATACATGTGTCTTTGTTTTTGTGCTGAGATCTTTCATTTTGGCATTGAACAACTATTTTAGATGGTATGTGTGTAATTCTAACAGCACTGTCCGTTGTATTAACATGTTGACCACCTGCTCCACTAGATCTGTATGTATCAATTCTTAAATCTTTTTCTATAATTTCAATATCAATATTTTCATCAACTACAGGATAAATCCACACGCTAGCAAAACTTGTATGCCGTCTTGCACCGGAGTCGAATGGAGAAATCCTAACTAGTCTATGAATGCCAGACTCAGCTTTTAACCATCCAAAAACATAGTCTCCTTCTATTTTTATTGTTGATGATTTTATACCAGCTTCATCGCCTTTATGTTCGCTTATCAACTGTGATTTAAATCCCTTAATAACAGACCATTTCAAATACATTCTTCTTAACATTTCGGCCCAGTCTTGGCTTTCTGTTCCTCCTGCTCCTGCATGAATTTCTATGTAACTATCAAAACTGTCTGTTTCATTTGATAAAAAACATTTTGTTTCATTTTTTTTAACTAACTTTTTTAGATCTTTAATATTTTCTAAAACTTCAGAAATAATGATTTGGTTTTTTTCTTCTATAGCTAATTCATTTAACTCATATAAATCTCTTAAAGATTTAATAGAATGGTTATACGAATTGATAAGATCTTCATATAGCTTTTTTTCTTTAATTATTTTTTGTGAATTTGATTTATCCTGCCAGAAATTATTTTCTAACATTTTTTGATTATTTTTTTCTAGTTTTGAATAAATATTATTTTTTTCAAAGATACTCCTTAACTCTTTGATTAATCTTTTCTATTTCAGATCTGTGATTTAAATATTCATTTTCCATTAATAAAACCTTAATATATTATCATTTTTTAATCTATTATTAATATCTTTATTTAATGTACTATCTATGTTTGTATTTTTGTAAGCTTCAATTATGGTAAATTTATTCTCTGTCAAAGCTTTTAGACCAGTTATAGGATCTATAACTCTCATTAAAATATTCTCTGCAACTTTGAATGGGCGAGCATCTTCTTTTTTAACTGCATTTTTTATAAAACTTTTAAAAATTGGTAACGCTGTTTTTGCACCTGTTTCACGTTTTCCTAGTGATTTTGGATTATCCGAACCAACATACACACCTATTGCAAGTTTTGAAGTAAAACCAATAAACCAAGTATCAGTATTACTGTTTGTCGTACCTGTTTTTCCAGCTAAGTTCAAATTAAGATCTTTTAGATTTCTTCCTGTTCCATTCTGAACAGCACCCTCCAATATTGAGATCATCTGATAAGCTGTTTGAGGAGAAAAAATCTGAAGAAATTCGTCTTCTATTTCTGGATAATTTTCACTTAATGGTGATATTTGATTACAATTTACACACTTTCTTTTTTCATTATTAAAAATTGTACTGCCTTCACTATCTTGGATTCTATCGATCATTATTGGTTTTACTAATTTTCCACCATTAACAAATGATGAATAAGCAGATGTAAGTTTTAATAATGTTGTTTCAGCCGAACCCAATGAAATAGATAAAAGCTCACTAGGATCATCATAAATACCTAGTTGTTTTGAAAAATTAACTATTTTTTTTACACCAATATCTTGTGCAATTCTAACTGTCATTAAGTTTCTAGATTTTTCTAACCCCATTCGTAATGTCGAAGGACCATAAAATTTTTTTCCATAATTTTCAGGCTTCCACTTTTTTAAATCATATCCTTGCTCTAGAACAAGTGGAGCATCTAATATCAAGGTAGATGGTGTATAGCCATTTTCCAGGGCTAGTGCATAAATAAATGGTTTAAACGCTGAGCCAGGTTGTCTTAATGCTTGAGTTGCCCTATTAAATTCACTTTTCTTAAAGCTAAAACCTCCACTTAATGCTAAAACTCTGCCAGTATAAGGATCCATCACGACTATACCGCCATTTGCTAAAGGCAACTGTCTTAAAGCAAATATACTGTCATTTAAATTCTCTGCATAAATGATATCTCCAACTTTTAATATTTCGTCAAATTCTTTTTTTATCCATGAAATATTTTCATATTTAATAATCCCACTTAATCCATCCTCTGTTTCAATTTCTATAAAAAATTTATCAATCTTTTTAACTATAGCTAAATTCCAATTGATTGATTTTTCTAATCTAAATTTATCTAGATTATCTTTCCAGTTTGTTGTTTTTTTGTTTCTTATTAATGGCCCACGCCATCCTCTTCTTTTATCATAACTAATTAACCCCTCTCTTAAAGATTTTATGGCAATTTTTTGTAGATCTAAATTTATTGGAGTACTTATATTCAATCCTTGTTTATAGACTTTATCAAAACCAAACTGATTAACTACATTTTTTCTTATATCCTCTACATAATAACTTGTATCTTCTATTAAATTTTTTTTTCTTTTTTTTAATACAATCTTTTTATTCACAAATTCTTCATATTGAATTTTACTTATATAATTATTTTCATATAGATTTTTTAAAACTAAATCTCTCCTAAATTTAGCTAATACAATATCTTTATAAGGATTGTATCTACTTGGAGCCTTGGGTAATGCAGCCAATAAAGCAGCTTCATGATAATCCAATTCACTAATTGATTTATCAAAATATTCTAAACTTGCAGACGCTACTCCATAAGCTCCTCCTCCTAGATAAATTTGGTTTAAATATAATTCTAATATTCTTTCTTTAGAAAGAGCTCTTTCTATTCTAAATGCTAGGATTGCTTCTTTTATTTTTCTATTTAAACTTACTTCATTTGTTAATAAAAAATTTTTTGCTACCTGCTGTGTTATGGTAGATGCACCCTCCAACCTTCTTGACGAGAGAATATTGTTAATATTATTTATTACTGCTCTTAACACTCCTTTTGCATCTACACCAGGATGTGAATAAAAATTCTTATCTTCGGCAGATAAAAAAGAGTTAATTACTTTTTTTGAAATTGAATTATAAGGAACAAAAATTCTTTTCTCAGTAGAGAAATTATTCACTAATTTACCATCACCAGAATAAACTTTACTTGAAACAGGTGGTTTATAGCTCTTAAGAAATTTATAATCTGGCAAATTATTAGAAAAAGCCCATAAAACAGCTAATACAAAAAATGCACTTAATAGACCAAAGCTTAAAATTAGTATAAATGTATTTTTAATAATTTGATGCATTTTAGTTTAATATACATATGAATTTGTTAAAGTTAAGGCATCAAAATTTATACAGAATTTAAAATTATTTAAATAAAATGAAACAACTAATCAAAAATATATGGAAAAAAATTTATACATTGATGCTTCGCATCCTAACGAAACTAGAGTCGTGCTCAAATCAATTGATGGCATTGAAGACTATGAATATGAAGGTTTAAAAAATAATTTAATAAAGAACAATATATATCTTGGAAAAGTTAGCCGAGTAGAACCCTCATTACAAGCAGCCTTTATTGACTTTGGAAGAGATAGACATGGCTTTTTATCTTTTAACGATATTCAGTCAGACTATTATCAAATACCACAAAATGACTTAATCAAAATAAAAGAAGAAGAGGAAAGAGCAAGAGAAGAACTTTTAAAAGAAAGCGAAATAGAAGACCAAAAAGATATTAATGATGGCAATCTAAGCGGCAATGATCCAGTAGAAATTAAACCTGTATCAGAAGTTGAGCTAAACTCATCTGAGGAATTAACAGTAGAGGGTGAGTCAACAATAAGGGAGGGTGTTGATCAAAAGACTCCAACTAATGAAGTAAAAAAGCCAATACCAAGATTCACTTCGAAAAGATATAAAATACAAGAAGTGATAAAACCAAATCAAGTAATTTTAGTTCAAGTATTAAAAGATGAGAGAGGTCAAAAAGGTGCTGCACTAAGCACTTTCATTTCTATTGCTGGAAAATACATAGTGTTAATGCCCAATACACCAAAAGGTGGTGGAATCTCTCGTAAAATTTTTATTCCTGGTGATAGAAAAAAAATTAGAACGATTTTAAATGATATAATTATACCAAAAGAAATGGGTCTAATTGTTAGAACGGCAGGTTCTAATAAGACCAAAAATGATATAGATCATGATCTTCAAACATTAATAAAAAGTTGGAATGAAATTAAAAAAACTGCTTTAAATTCTATTGCACCATCTTTAATTCACCAAGAAAGTGATATCATAAAAAGAACTTTGAGGGATATGTATGATGAAGATACAAATAACGTAATTATCGAAGGTAATGATGGTTATAAAAAAGCACAAAGTTTTATGAAATTAATAATGCCATCTCATGTTAAAAAAATAAAAAAATATAGAGAGAAAATTCCTTTATTTTTCAAAGAAAATATAGAAGAAAAATTAAATCAAATCTATGATTCAGAAATTAAGTTAAAATCTGGTGGTTACTTAGTAATTAACCCAACTGAAGCATTAGTTTCAATAGATATAAACTCAGGAAGTTCTATAAAACAAAAAAATGTGGAAAGTACTGCCTTAGATACAAATCTTGAAGCAGCAGAAGAGATATCACGACAAATTAAAATTAGAGATTTATCAGGTTTAATAATTATTGATTTTATAGATATGCAAAGCTTTGGAAATAGAAGATTAGTTGAAAGAAAACTTAAAGAAAAATGTAGAACTGATAGAGCAAGAATCCAAATAGGAAGAATTAGTAATTTTGGATTATTGGAGATGTCTAGACAAAGATTGCGTGAAAGTGCTGTAAAATGGAAGGTTTCGCTTACAGACGAGTCTTTTGCGATGAAAATCCTTAAATTAGTTGAAGTCAAAGCTGTTTTAACAAAGGCAAAGTTTGTAGAGTTAAAAATCTGTGAAAAAATATCAGACTTCATGAAACAAAATTTCATAGAAGATTTAAAATATTTTGAAGAAAAAAATTTAATTAAAATAGATATTATTGCAGATAATAGTCTTATTATTCCTGAATATGTTATTGACCTTCAAAATAAAAGTAAAAATACAATAGAAGTTGTGGAACATCTAGAAAAACTAAAAAATTTAGAAGAACAAAAAAAAGAAGTTAAATATTTTGAAAATCCAAATAAAAAGAAAACTTATAAAAAAAAAACCTATAAAAAAAAATTTATTAGGAAAGTAGTAGCTAAATAATTCCTAATGTTGGTGAAGATGCGCTTCCATATATAGATTTTTCTATTCGTCCAGCTAAAAAAGATTGTCTTCCAGCAATAACAGCATTTTTAAATGCTAACGCCATTTCAAATGGTTTTTTAGCTTTTGCAATTGCTGTATTAGCTAAAACTCCATCACATCCCAATTCCATAGCAATTGCTGCATCTGATGCTTGACCTAACCCAGCATCTATAATTACAGGAAGTTTTGTCTGGCTTCTTATAATTTTAATATTTGTAGAATTTTGAATTCCAAGCCCAGACCCTATTGGTGCTGCTAGAGGCATAATTGCAGAAGCACCCACACTTTCCAATCTCTTGGCCATTAAGGGGTCATCATTACAATACACCATTACTTTAAAACCTTCCTTCGTCAAAATTTCTGTAGATTTTAATGTTTCAATCATATCAGGAAATAAATTTTTTTTATCACCAAGTACTTCAAGTTTTACCAATTTCCATCCTCCAATCTCTCTTGCTAATCTTAGTGTTCTAAGAGCCTCCTCAGAATTAAAACATCCAGCTGTATTTGGAAGGTAAGTAATTTTTTTGGGATCTATATAATCCATTAATAATGGTTTTTTTTTATCTGAGATATTAACTCTCCTAACTGCTACTGTTACAATTTCTGCACCAGATAATTTTATAGCTTTTGCACATTCTGACATGCTTTTATATTTTCCTGTTCCAACTATTAATCTGGAATTAAATTTTCTTTTAGCAATAATTAATTTTTTTTTATTCATTTCTATCCACCCCCAATAAAATGAACTATTTCAATTTTATCATTTTTTTTTAATTTAATTTTGTTTGTTTTATTTTTATCTATTATTTCTTGATTTAATTCAATTGCTACTTTTTTAAGGGGAATTTTTAGTTGTTTTAGAAAAACTAAAAGACTTAAATTTTCATTTATTAATGAAAATTTGCCGTTTATCTTAATTTTTATTTTTTTTATTTTTTTCATAATGTATAAGAATTGAATGAGTAATAATATTATAATTATTAATGGTCCCAATCTTAATCTATTAGGTGAAAGAGAACAATCACAATATGGTTCAATAACTTTTGATAAATTAAAAAAAAACTGCTTAAACAAAGCTAAGGAATTAAAAGTTAATTTAGGGTTTTATCAATCAAATATAGAAGGTGAATTAGTTACAACCATACAAGAAGCTAAAAGTAAATTTGATGGCATAATTATTAATGCAGCAGGATTTACTCACACTTCTATTGCTATTAGAGATGCCTTAGATGTTTTCAAAAAACCAATTATTGAACTTCACATATCAAATATATATAAAAGAGAAGAATTTAGACATAAATCTTTAATTAGTGATATTGCAACTGGTGGAATTTTTGGTTTAAGTGACAATGGTTATATTTTGGCCATAATTGCAATGCAAAACATGCTACAAAAATGAAAATCGATAAAAATATAATTAAAGAATTAACTGACTACTTAAATGAGTTTAATTTAACTGAAATTGAATACACAGATAAAGATACTAAAATCAAAGTATCAAAATCAAATACAGCTAGCTCAAGTCAAGTTGTGAGTGTTGCAGCATCTACTTCTACATCCACTAAAGAAAAACCTAAGAGTGTATCTGGTACTGAGGTTAAATCTCCTATCATAGGTACAGCTTATCATTCACCAGAACCTGGAGCTAAAAAGTTTGCAGAAGTTGGTAAAAAAATAAAAAAAGGTGAGACAGTAATGATAGTTGAGGCTATGAAAACTATGAATCATGTTCCTTCTACAGCAGACGGGATTATAAAAGAAATTTGTGTAGAAGATGGCCAGCCAGTTGAGTATGGTCAAACTATTATCATTGTAGAATAATGTTTAAAAAGATACTCATTGCAAACCGTGGGGAAATTGCAGTCAGAGTTATACGTGCTTGTAAGGAATGGGGTATTGCAACAGTCGCTGTTCACTCAGATGTAGATAGAGACAGTATGCATGTAAGACTAGCTGATGAAAGTGTTTGTATTGGCTCTCATCAACCAGCAAATAGTTATTTAAATATTTCTGCATTAATGTCAGCAATTGATCTTACAAAAGCAGAAGCAGTTCATCCTGGGTATGGTTTTTTATCTGAAAATGCAAACTTTGCCAGAATACTAGAAGAAAATAATATTAAATTTATTGGCGCTTCTTCAAAACTTATAGAAATGATGGGAGATAAAATCCAAGCCAAAAAAATTGCTAAAGAACATGGTTTACCTGTTATTGAGGGTTCTGAAGGAGGTATAACAGATATAAAAGCAGCTAAAGAACTTTGTAAAAAAATAGGCTTTCCAGTTCTGATTAAAGCATCTGCTGGTGGTGGTGGTAAAGGAATGAAAATAGTCCGTAAAGAAGAAGAATTTGAGACATTATTTTCAACAGCTAAATCTGAAGCAAAAAAATATTTTGGTAACGATGAAATATATATTGAGAAATTTTTTCAAAATCCAAGACATATAGAGGTTCAAGTATTATCTGGTAAAAATAGAACTGTTCACTTACATGAAAGAGACTGTTCTGTTCAAAGAAGGCATCAAAAATTAATAGAGGAAACCCCTAGCCCAGTCTTAACGGATCAGGTTAGAAAAGAACTTTTTGAAAGAACTGTAAATATGGTCAGTAAAATTGGTTATGAGGGTGCTGGAACTGTTGAATTTATTTATGAGGATGGAAAATTTTATTTTTTAGAAATGAATACTCGGGTTCAGGTTGAGCACCCTGTAACCGAAATGGTGACCGGAATTGATATAATTAAAGAACAAATTTGGATAGCTTTCAATGGAGAAACAGCTCTTAAACAAAGTGATATTAATCCAAGAGGGCATGCTATTGAATGTAGAATTAATGCTGAAGATGCAAGTAAAAATTTTCAACCCTCTCCAGGAACAATAGGTATGTGCCATCAGCCATCAGGTTTTAGGACAAGAGTAGATGGGGCAATTTTTCAAGGTTATAAAGTTACTCCATACTATGACAGTATGATTTGTAAAGTAATCACACATGGAAGAAATAGAACCGAAGCCATTCAAAGAATGAATCGTTCTTTAGACGAATTTGTAATTGAAGGCATCACTACAACAATACCTCTACATAAAATCTTACTTAATCATAAAAAATTTATTGATTCAGATTTTAATGTAAGTTGGTTAGATAACGAAAAAGTTACTTAATAACACTTAGTAAGCCAAATATCATAAACTGGGTGATCAAATGGATTTATTGCTGGGCTTGATGAAAAAGTCCAACCATTAAATACAAAAACTTCATTATTATTTTTGTTTAATATATCTTTTACCTGAATATAAGCTGTGATTTCTGGATTATCATCAAACTCAGAATTTTTACACTTCAAGCTTTTAATTAATAAATTCTGAAATTTTTTTTCTTGTCCTATGCTTAATCTTAAAAAATTTGTTTTAGAACTAACTTTATCCAAAACTATAATCTCAATAAATTTTCCACTTGAGCTCTCTAAGATATTTGGTGATACACTTATTAAAAAAGAAAAAAATAGTACTAATAAAAAATTAATTTTTCCAGTTTGTATATTTTTTTTTAATTTGTTCATTATTTTTATTTGGGTAATAGGCATTTTCTGTACCTGTTTGATTAGACAGATGAGGTTTTTGCCAACTATATTTTTTCAGATCATGATTATTTTCAATTCTATTATTGGTAAAATGTATCCATGAAAACCATTCACTAGGTATTTTTGAAGCATCAATCTCTCCACTATAAATTACCCATCTTTTTCCAGCTTTATCCTGATAATATTTATTGCCTGTCGAGTCTATTCCAACTAGTTTGCCTGTAAAGATTGTTTTTAATTTTGTTCCAAGAGTCTCTTGATTCCACCAAATGAAAATTTTTTTTAAAAGTGTCAACATATAATTCTTTCTGTTCTTCAATCTTGAATTGTATAATTTAAATTAGACTAAAGTAAGGATTTGTATATAAATTATTTACCTTAAGATTCAAAATAAAAATTAAATAAAGGAAATATGGCAAAATACTTAGTAGAAACTTATTACACTTGCAGCTTTAAAGTTAATCACTATTTAGATGACGTTAATGAAGCAGAATTGGCCAATCTTGAAAAACGTGATGATGGAAAATTTGAAGTTTTAGATGTTAAACTTGATACAAGAAAAACAAAAAGCTTAGATCCAAACAATAAAGCTGTTGATGCTAAAAAATTAGATATTATTACAGAACAAAACCAACCAAAAATTATATCCAAAGAAAATAATCCTGCATTTGTTAAAAAAATCAATGAGGGTATGGGTAAGAGATTTAGTATGCCTGACAGAAGAAAGGGCTATATTCAAAAAGCAACTATTGGCGACCATAAAGTTTATTTACACACGGGTGAATATGAAGATGGAAAAATTGGTGAAATTTTTATTGATACAAGTAAAGAGGGTGAGTTAGTAAAAGCTTTAATGAATAATTTTGCAATAGCAATATCATTAGGTCTTCAGTATGGTGTTCCCTTAGACGAGTTTATCAGTGCTTATGTAGATACTAAATTTGAACCATCTGGAAAAGTGCATGGCAATGACAGAATAATGAGCGCTTCATCTATACTTGATTATATTTTTAGAGAGTTGGCTATTTCATACCAAAGTAGAGAAGACCTTGCACACACTCCTGCTATTGGTGGGTCAGACAGATCTTCAATTGAAGAAGAAAATACTGAAGATCAAAATCAGTTACTAAAAATTGTAAAAGATATTACAAGTAAAGGCTTTGTTAGAAATAATTACAAAAAAAATCTAGTTGATTTATCTGATGTTAAAATAAACTTAAAAGGTAAAAAGTAATATTATTTTTTAAGTTTTAAAGCCAATCCAAGTTCTTTAAGTTGCTCTTTATCTATTTCTGAAGGAGCATTCATCATTAAATCTTGGGCATTTTGATTCATTGGAAACATTGTAACTTCTCTAATATTCTTTTCATTAGCTAAAAGCATTACAATTCTGTCTATACCTGGTGCTATACCTCCATGAGGAGGTGCTCCATAACTGAGGGCATTAATCATGCCACTAAATTTCTCATCAACTTGTTCTTTTTGATAACCAGCTATTGAGAATAATCTATACATTAGTTCAGGTATATGGTTTCTAATTGCACCAGAGGATAATTCTATTCCATTACACACAATATCATATTGATAAGCTTTAATATTGAGAGGATTATCATAATCAATATCTTTTATGTCACCTTGGGGCATCGAAAAAGGGTTGTGACTAAATTCAATTTTATTAGTTACTTCATTTTTTTCAAACATTGGGTAATCAACAATCCAACAAAATGCAAAAATATTTTCATCTATTAAGTCTAAATCTTTAGCAATTTTATCTCTAGCTTGAGAGGTAATTTTTTCGACCTCATTTATTTTTCCACAAGCAAAAAATATACTATCACCTACCTCAGCTTTAGTAATTTTCATAATTTCTTCTAATGATTCTTTAGAAAAAAATTTACCAACTGGTCCCTTAGCCGAAATATTTTCATTTTTTTCAATTGTAAAATAAGCAAGACCAGATGCACCTTGCTCTTTTGCCCATTTATCAATATTGTCAAAAAAACTTCTTGGTTTTTCTTTTGTATTCTTTGTTACTATACATCTTACTTTAGAGCCAGATTTTACGAGTTTTTTAAATATTTCAAAAGTAACATCATCACGTGTAAAAATATCTGATAAATCAGAAATTATTAATGGGTTTCTCAAATCAGGTTTATCAGAGCCATACTTAAGCATAGATTCGTCATAAGGTATTCTTGGAAATTTTTCATGCATTAATTTTTTTGAGGAAAAATTTTTGAAAACATTGACTATTAATTTTTCTACAACTTTAAAAACATCTTCTTGTTCAACAAATGACATTTCTAAATCAAGCTGGTAGAATTCACCAGGACTTCTGTCTGCTCTAGCATCTTCATCTCTAAAACAAGGGGCAATTTGAAAATATTTGTCAAATCCAGATACCATTATTAGTTGTTTAAATTGTTGAGGTGCTTGTGGCAGTGCATAAAATTTTCCTGGATTTAATCTACTGGGGACTAAAAAGTCTCTAGCCCCTTCAGGGCTTGAAGATGTTAATATTGGTGTTTGAAATTCTAAAAATCCTAATTTGAACATTTCATTTCTGATAAATGAAATAACTTTTGATCTTAAAATAATATTATCATGAATTTTTTTTCTTCTTAAATCTAAAAATCTATATTTAAGTCTAATTTCTTCAGCATATTCTTGATCACTAAATACAGGCATTGGAAGCTCTTTGCATGTACCAAGTACTTCAAATTTATCAATATTAACTTCTATCTCACCTGTTTGTAGTTCAGTATTAATAGTATCAGTGCTTCTCTTAATAACCTTACCATTTATCTTAATTACACTTTCTAACTGAATTTTTTCTAATAATTTGAAACTATCATTACTTTTATCAATAATACATTGTGTCATTCCATAATTGTCTCTTAAATCAATAAATAAAAGATTTCCATGATCTCTTTTTTTATTAATCCATCCAGATAGTACAATCTCTTGGCCATTATTATCTTTATTTAATTCGTTACAATTATGTGTTCTGTATTTATTCACTTATTTTCTAATGCCTCATTAATAATCTTAAAATCAATTGATTTTTTCTTTTTTAAACTAATCTTGTCAATTTTATATATGAATTCAAATATTTTGCCATACGATCTCTCAACTCTTTTAATAATAAAATTGATCAATTTTTTATCTAAAGTAATTTGCCTATCAGATAAATTTTTTAATATCAAAGCAAACATTAATTCGTCATCAGGGTTTCCTATTTTTGCTAAAAGGCAGTTTTTGGTTCTTGATTTTAGGTCTTCTAGCCTAAAATCAATTTCTGCTATTGGCTCTAAAGATGTAATTATTAAAAATTTATTATCTTGATCGATTGTATTAAAGAGACTGTAAATAAGTTTCTCATTTATATTTAAATTAAAATTTTCCAAAACAATATTTTGGTAAGGTTTAATTTTTCTCAAATGCTCATCATTAAGTGAACTAGACTCAATTCTAATACCATTAAACTTTTTTAAAAAAATATTTGTTAAATGGGTTTTGCCAGAAAATTTATCACCACTTATATTTAAAAAGTTTTTTTCCCAATTAGGCCACTTATTTAATAATTCAAAGGGATAAAAATTACTCTGCCCTACATAAAAATCATCGTCTCTAAAGTTTTGATCATACTCAAATTCAAGTAATAATTGATTTAAACTTTTCATTTAATTGTCCAAACATTATTTTCCATTGTAAGTTCAAAATCTTTATTACTCATATCATTAAAAAAATTTTTGGGAGAACTATTATAAATTATCCTATATTGAATATTCTCATTATTAAAACTTAAAATATAAAAATTTGATATCAAATCATTCTTAGTAAGCACTTCCTCCAGGTTTATAATCTTTTGATAATCTTTTGATTTCATAGATATGGTTAAAGGAAGTCTTATAGACGTGTTTATCTCATTGTTTTTTTTCCATTCATCTTCATAAATATTCTTTAAACTATTCAAGATTTTATTAATATCTGCTTCATTATTTAAATTAACTTGAGTATATTTTTGATTGTTTATTTTAAGAGAGTTATTTAAATTAATTTTTGAAAGTACTTTAACTTCATTTTTATTTTTATAAATTATTGAAATTATATAATCTTTTAAATCATAATTTTTTATTAAATTCATAAAATCATATGTCTCAATATAACCAGATATTTCCTGAAGTTTATTTAGATCATCAAGATCTTCACTTGGTAACAGGTAATCTAATAATTGATAATTTTCTTTTGTATTATTCCATTGTTTATAAAAAATATTATTGTTAAATAAGTAAGTACTTTCACTTTCAGTGTCTACTAATATTGGTATTAATAAAACTTTATTTTTGATTGGAATTGATGGAAATATATTTTTTTTTTCTAAAAAATTTAGAATCTTTTTTTTATTAAATGTTGTTTCAAGTTTTGCAAAATATTCGCTATTAATAAATTTTTCATCACTAATTGTGAAAGAATCAATCATTGCTTTTAGCTCTTTTATTGGAATATTTTTAATTTTTTTTTTATCACCTGAGGTTGTAATCATGGAGAGTAAATTTGAAAATGAAGTCTGAAATCCATTGTCTATTACACTGCTTTTCTTAAAATTAAGCTCAAATGGAGATGAAATTTCAACATTAGTTACCTTAAAAATATTTGCATACAAATAAGTTGTGAAAAAAAATATTATAAATACAAAGAATGAAATAAAAAATATATATATTTTTTGTAATCTAAATAATTTATTTATAATTTGCATATTTTATACTAATGAAAAAAAAAAAATTTACCTATGAAAAAAGTGGTGTAAACATAAATGCTGCTGATAATTTTGTTAAATTCATAGCATCTATCTCATCAAATAATAAAGGCAAAAAAAAGTTAGGTAATATTGGCAGTTTTGGATCAGTTTCTAACATTCCTAAAAATTTAATAAACCCTAAAGTTGTAGCTTGCACAGATGGTGTTGGGACAAAGGTTGAGATAGCAAATATGCTTAATAAATATGACACTATTGGCATTGATTTAGTTGCCATGAGTGTAAATGATCTAATTGTTCAAGGAGCAAAACCATTATTGTTTTTAGATTACATTTCTATCAATAAAATAAACCTAAAAAAATTAAAATCTATCCTTAAAGGAATAATAAAAGGGTGCAACATTTCTGACTGTGAATTAGTCGGAGGAGAGACCGCAGAAATGCCTGGCACATATGAAAAAGGTAAATTTGATATTGCTGGTTTTGCGGTAGGTTTAGTTGATGAAAAGAAAATTCTAACAAAAAAAAATATAAAAAAAAATGATTTGGTATTAGCCATACCTTCAAGTGGGGTGCACTCAAACGGCTATTCACTAGTTAGATATATTTTAAAAAAACAAAAAATTGATTTAAAAAATAATCAATTTTTAAAGAAAGAATTACTCAGACCAACCAAAATTTATGTAAAAGATGTACTAAACCTAGTTGATAATGATCTTTTAAATGGGTGTTCAAATATAACGGGTGGTGGACTAGCTGATAACATCAAAAGGGTTATTCCAGATGGGTTAGTTGCTGATATAGATTTAAACAAAGTTAAAACAAAAAAAATTTTTAAATGGTTAAAACAAAATAACATTGATGACAAAGAAATGTTAAAAACATTTAATTGTGGTGTTGGTTTTTGTTTAATAATTAAACCAAAAAATTTAAAAAAAGTTACAGAATTTTTTACAAAAGAATTTAAACCTTATGTTATAGGAAAAATAATAAAAGGAAGAAATAAAGTTAAGCTTAATGGAAAAATTGACTGGTCTTAAAAAAATAAAAACTGCAGTTTTTATTTCTGGCACAGGCAGTAATTTAAAAAATATAATAAAATTCTCTAAAATAAAAAAATCTCCTATCTCAATAGATTTAATAGTTTCTAATAATCGTCTTTCAAAAGGCTTAAGGTATGCAGATCAGTTTAAGATCCAAAAAAAAATATTTAATTTTAAAAATTATAAAGAAACTGAAAAAAAAATATCTTTATTGCTAAAAAAAGAGAAAATAAAATTTATTTGTTTGGCGGGTTTTATGAAAATTTTATCCAAAGAGTTTATAAAAAAATTTGATGGAAAAATAATCAATATTCATCCATCTTTGCTTCCTAAATACAAAGGTCTTAACACTCATGCTAGAGCTATTAACAATAAAGATAAATTAGCTGGATGTAGTGTCCATTATGTAACATCAAAATTAGACTCTGGAAAAATAATATTACAAAAAAAAGTCAAAATAAGTGCTAGAGATACCCCTAACACTTTAGCAAAAAAAGTTTTGAAAGAAGAGCACAAGTTGTACCCATCTGCTATTATGAAAATTTTTAATTAGTCTTTAAAAAAAAAATCAATTTCTATTTTAGCATTTTCCACACTATCAGAGCCATGAACTGAGTTTTTATCTATAGAAATTCCATATTTTTTTCTAATAGTCCCCTCAGCAGCATCTTCGGGTTTGGTGGCTCCCATTAACTCTCTATTTCCTAAAACTGCATTGTCTTTTTCAAGCACCATTACAACTATTGGTCCAGACGATAAATATGAACATAAATCATTATAAAAAGGTTTTGTTTCATGAACCTTATAAAATTGTTCTGCTTCTGATTTTGCTATTTGGATTTTTTTATCCTTAACAATATTAAACCCTTTATTTTTGAACATTTCTTTAATCTCATTGTCCAAATTTCTTTCTACTGCATCTGGCTTAATAATTGATAGTGTTTGCTCTACATTACTCATAATCATCCTCTATTAGTTTATTTAATAACCTTACTCCATAACCAGTTGCTCCGCCTGAATTTAAAGCTCCACCATATTTTGAAAAAGCCATACCCGCTATATCTAAATGAGCCCAAGGTGTTTTGTTTAAAATAAATCTTTGTAAAAATTGCGCGGCAGTTGTTGACCCCGCACCTCCAACATAATTTATATTCTGCATGTCAGCATTTTTTGAATCTATAAGTTTATCAAAATTTTTATGGAGAGGCATTCTCCACAATTTCTCATCAACTTTTTCACCTGCGCTTATTAATTGTTTTGATAGTTTATCATCATTTGAAAATAACCCGGCATATTCAGATCCTAATGAAACAATTATAGCACCTGTTAAAGTTGCCAAATCAACCATAAATTTAGGTCTAAATTTTTTTTCAGTAAATGTTAAAGCATCAGCTAAAACTAATCTGCCTTCTGCATCTGTATTTAATATTTCTATTGTTTTGCCACTGTAAGATCTTACAATATCCCCAGGTCTTTGAGCATTACCACCTGGCATATTTTCTACAAGCCCCACTACACCAACAGCATTAATTTTTGCTTTTCTTAATGCTAGATTTTTCATTAAACCAACTACTGTAGCTGAACCCGCCATATCATAAGTCATGTCTTCCATAAACTTTGCTGGTTTTAGTGATATACCACCAGTATCAAAACAAACCCCCTTACCAACAAATGCTAAAGGTTTAGAATTATTCTTTTCTCCATTCCATTCCATTGTTACTAAGTAAGTGCCCCTAATACTTCCCTGTCCAACTCCTAGCAATGCATTCATTCCTAGTTTTTTTAATTTTTTCTCATCATATATATTTATTTTTAGACCAATTTTTTTCAGTGAACTCAATCTTTTTGCATACGCATCTGGATGTAAAATATTTCCAGGTTCTGACACAAGATCTCTTGCAAAAAAAATTCCTTCCTCTAACGCTTTGAATCTTAATTGATTTTGAGTGGATATTTTATTATTATTTCCAATAATATTTATAGAGATAAGTTTTTTATCTTTTTTTGATTTATAAATGTTAAACTCATAAGATTTTAATTTTAATCCATGTAGGAAATATCCTATAAAATCATCTTTTTTACCATTTACAGTTTCTGAATTGACAAAATAATCATTTTTTTTATCATAATTTATATAACTATGAAATTCAGCACCCAAATTTTCTATGTCAGAATTTTTTAAATCATTTTTAATTGAAACTAAAAATATTGTTTTTTTTGAATTAATTTCAAAAAAAAGTAAGTTTTTTTTTAAATCACTAGTTTTTAAAAGATCATATATGTAAGAAAATTCTGAATTAGTAATATGTTTTTTTAAGTTGTTTATATTGAATTTTTCGTCAGTAAATAAGACAATATTATTTGAAGGTTTCTTTAAGCTGTTATTTTTGTAATTAATTTGAATAGACATAAATTTTGAATACACACTATGATAGTTGAATGCTATATAAGTATTAATTTATTATATTTCAATGAAAAAATTAATTTTTAAAAAACTTTTTAGAGATATATCTTTATTTTTTATAGTTTTGTCTCTTTGCCTAACCTTGATTATTTGGGTAATCCAGGCAGTTAATTTCTTAGATTTTGTCTCAGAAGATGGGCATGGTTTTAGAATATATTTTTCATATACGCTCCTAAATTTCCCAAAAATTCTATCTAGGTTATTTTGTATAGTTTTTTTTATATCTGTCATCTATGTGTTAATAAAATATGAAAACAATAATGAGTTAATTTTATTTTGGACACTTGGGATTGATAAAATAGAATTTGTTAAAAATTTAACTAAGTTTTCATTCTTTTTTTTAATAATTCAAATTTTATTAACTTTATTTATTGTTCCAAGAACTCAGGATTTGGCAAGATCTTACATAAGATCTTCAAATATAGATTTTTTTCCTTCCTTAATTAAAGAAAAAAAATTTATAGATACCGTTTCAGATTTAACAATTTATGTGAATGAAAAAAATAGAAATAAAAGAATAATGAAAGATATATTTATAAAAGATCAAATTAGTGGTGAAAATTTTCAAATAATATTTGCAAAGGAAGGATCTTTGAGTAATAAAGAAAATAAAAATTTTCTAATACTTAGTGAGGGTGAAATCTTTAACCATGATAAGAGTGGGTCTACAAATTTTTCATTTGAAACATTTGAATTAAATTTATCTAACTATTCAACTAAAACAACGACATATCCTAAAATACAAGAATTAAAGACAAATATATTAATTAGATGTATTCAAAATTTATATTATGATTCAAATATTGATATTACTGCAGAAAAAATAAAATGTGATAAAAAAAACTCAACTAATATCAATCAAGAATTATTTAAAAGAATTTATTTGCCTCTTTACATACCTTTGATTACTTTAATTAGCTGTTTATTAATTTTAAAATCCAAGGAACAAAAAATATTTAATAATTATAAACTGATAATATTTTTATTTGGTTTTTTTATTATTTTTTTCTCAGAAATTTCAATAAAATATGTAGGAGAAAGCTTGTTGAATAACTATTTATTAATATCTTTTCCTTTTTTCTTTTATTTACTCACGTATTCTTTTGTTTTAAAAAAACTAAACTATAAAAAATTGTCAAATGATTAAAAGCTATCAAAAATACATTATTAAAACTTATTTAAAATCATTTTTATATATAACTTCAATTTTTTTTATTTTAATTTTAATTTTAAATGTATTTGAAGAAGTAAGTTTTTTTAAAGATACAAGTGCTAACTTGTATGTTCCATTATTACTTAATTTTTTAAATGCTCCTTCAATTTTATATAATATTTTTCCATTTATTTTTTTAATTTCTTCTCAGTTTTTCTTTTTTAATCTTATAGAAAGAAATGAACTAATAATTTTCAAAAGTATAGGTTTAGAAAATTTAAAATTTATATACTTTTTATCATTAATTTCATTTACTGTTGGTATCTTAATTGTCTTGTTGTTCTACAATGTGTCAGCAAAGTTAAAATTTGCATACTTAGATTTGAAGAATGATTATGCAAGTGATAATAAATATCTTGCTGTAATAAATGAAAATGGTTTGTGGATAAGAGATGTAATAAATGACAATATCAACATTATTAATGCTGACAGAATAGAGGCAAATTTATTAAAAAATGTAACCATCACTCAATTTGATAAAGATTTTAATTTAGATAGATACATCTACTCAAAAGTTATTAATGCTGAAAACAATATCTGGTTTATTAAAGATGCAAAAATTTCAAAGTCTGGAATAAGGAGTTATAATGAAAATGATTTATTTTTTGAAACAAATTTTAGTTCTGAAAAAATTAATAACTTATTTTCAAATTTAGAATCTTTTCCATTGTGGAGTCTTTATAAGTTAAAAAAGGATTATTCTGAAATTGGCTACTCAACTTCAAGTATAGATATTCACCTCCAAAAATTGTATTCATTTCCTATTTATGTAACAATTATGACAATATTGTCTGCTATCATTATGTTAAATATAAAACAGAATAAACCTAAAGTTTTTTACTTATTATTGGGTATATTGTTGTCAGTTTTCATATTTTATATTAATCATTTTGCAAATATACTTGGTGAAAGCAATAAGTTACCAGTTAATTTATCGATTTGGTTGCCTCATATTTTGTTGTCTTTTATAATAGGGATTGGTTTAGTTAGAATTAATGAAAAATAATTTCAAAAAAATAAATATATTTATAGTAATTTTTGTACTAATTTTTAATAATAATCCTCTAAATTCAGAAGAGTTTACTTATGAAGCGGGTGAAATTGAAATACTTGAAAATGGAAACAAAATAAAAGCATTTAAGGGTGTTAAAATTAAAACTAATTCTAACGTTATAATCAAAGCTCAAACATCTACATATAATAAAAAAAATGGATTATTAGAATTAAATGGTGACATATTATTAATAGATAAAATTAATAATATCACTGCAACTACAGAGCAAGTATTTTATTCAGAGCTTGAAGACAAAATTTTTTCAAAGACCAAAACAAATTTTAAATTCAAAAATGAATACTTTGCCGAAATGACTAGTTTTGAATACTTTGTTGAGGGAAAGTATATAAATAGTAAAAATGATGTTAAAATTGAAGATAGCCTAGGTAGTATTTTTACTGTTCAAGATTTTAGATATCAAATAAATAAAAATGTTTTTAAAGGTCAAAATACAAAATATATAGATTTTGAAAAAAATGAATATTTAATATCTGATTTGATGATTAATTTAAGTACAAAAGAAGTTTCAGGAAAAGATTTAAGTATCAATTTTAATAAAAAAACTTTTGGTAATTTAGAAAATGACCCAAGATTAAAAGCAAAAAGTATTAACGCTAATAGTAACTCGACATCAATGAATAAAGGAGTTTTTACTACTTGTAAAAAAAATGATAAATGTCCGCCCTGGGCAATATACGCTGATAACATAGAACATGATAAAAGTAAGAAAATTTTAAAATACAAAAACGCTTGGTTAAAACTATATGATATTCCAATAGTATACTTTCCAAAATTCTCTCATCCAGATCCTACTGTAAAAAGAGTTTCTGGGTTTTTAACTCCGAGATTTAGTAACTCTAAAAATATAGGTCTATCAGTAGATATTCCTTACTACAAAGTACTTGCAGATAATAAAGACTTAACTTTTACGCCAAGGCTATACTTTAATGATGATCAATCAATTTTACAAACTGAGTATAGACAAGTAAATAAAACTAATACCCATAATGTTGATTTTAGCTTTAATTCATCTGATTATTCTTCTGGAATAAATAATACTAAAACACATTTTTTTTCTAATTCCAATTTTGACCTAGAGATGAATAGATTTGATAACACTAAAATTGAACTTAATATTGAAAGAACAACAAACGACACTTATTTAAAAACTTATAAAATTAAATCTCCTTTAATCAAAAATACCACTACATTAAATTCTTACTTGAATTTTGAAACTGAAAGAGAAGATTTATCATTTACATCCTCTATTGAGATATATGAAAATTTATCACAAAATTCGAATGATAGGTTTGAATATGTATATCCAAATTATAAAGTGATAAAAAAAATAGATATTAATGAAAATTTGAATAATGATTTTATTTTTTCATCGTATGGTTATCAAAAAAAATACGCAACTAATATTTATGAAGGTGTAGTCATAAACGATTTCCTTTACAATCCCATTTCAAATTTCAATCAAAATGGTTTGAAAAGTGAGTTTAATGCTCTTTTTAAAAATGTTAATATAGATGCAAATAATTCTCATAAACATAAAAATCAACTTAATCAATCTTTGCTTGCATCAGTTCAGTATCAAAGTAAGTACCCACTAAAAAAAGATGGCACTTTATATAACGACTATTTAACTCCTAAAGTTTCATTTATGTACAGTCCTAACAAAACAAAAAACATGCTCAAAGACGACCGCAGAATTGATATAAATAATGTTTTTTCACTAGATAGAATAGCTGCAAATGACACAATTGAAGGTGGTGGGTCTATAACAATTGGAACTGAATATAAAAAGATCAATAAAAAAAGTTTTAAAGAGAAGCTAAATTTAAACTTTGCACAGGTTATAAGGGCTAAAAAAAATGAAGATCTTCCTGTTAATAGTGGTCTAGGAAATACCTCTTCTGATATATTTGGTAATTTTAATTTTAATCCAAATTCTTTTTTTAATTTAAAATATAATTTTACAATTGATAATAATTTCAATGAAACCAATTATGATTCAATTAAAACACAATTTTCAGTAAATAATTTTGTTACAACTTTTGAATATTTAGATGATAAAAAAAGTCTTAATCAAGACAGTTATGTAAGTAACAATTCAACATTTACTTTTGATGAAACAAACAAACTTGATTTCAATATTAGAAAAAATAGAAAGACAAATGCCACAGAATTTTATGACCTTATATATAGCTATACTAATGATTGTTTAGTTGCTTCTGTAAAATATAATAAGGAATATTATACTGATGGAGATTTAAAACCTGAGGAACAAATTTTTCTTTCTTTAACCATAATTCCATTTGGAAAAGTTGATACAATCAATGTTACTCAATAATATAAAATTAATTAAAACTCTGATAATAATTTTATTATCATTTTTTTTAAACAAACAATTATATTCTGTTGAAAACTCAATAATATTTAAGATTGAAAACGATATACTAACTAATTATGATGTTAAAAAAGAAGCTAATTATTTGCTTGCTTTAAATTCTGAGTTAAAAAAACTTGAAGTTAAAGAAATAAAACAAATAGCTTTAAGATCAATTTTAAATGAAAAAATTAAAAAAATTGAAATAGAAAGATATTTTAAATTGGGTCAGAATCCTGATGATCCAGTACTGAACAGTATAGTTAAAGAATTGTATTCCAGAATTGGTATCACTAATGAAAAAGATTTTATAAAATATATATCTCAATACAATTTGACTTTAGATTGGATTAAACAAAAATTAGAAATTGAAAGTTTATGGAATAGCTTAATTTATGAAAGATATAAAAATCAACTATTTATTGATGAAAATTTACTTAAGAATGAACTAAATGAAACATTAAAAGCAAAAAAAAAAAATAAAGAATATTTTTTATCAGAAATATTAATTAATGAACAAGGTGATGTTGATATGGAAACTAAAGTTAAAAAAATTAAACTTAGTATCCAAGAAATTGGCTTTAACAATACAGCTAATATTTACAGCTCGTCTAGCACTGCAAATGTAGGTGGTAAAATTGGATGGGTACCAGAAAATTCACTCTCAACGACAATTAATAATGCATTAAAAAATTTGAAGGTTGGGGAAAATACAAAACAAATTAAATTACAATCTGGATCTATCATTTTAAAAATTGAAGACATTAAAATGTCAACAGTAGAAATTAATTTTAAAGAAGCTTTAAATAATAAAATCATATACGAAAAAAATAAACAACTTGATATGTTTTCAAAAAGTTATTTTGCGCGTGTGAAACAAAATACTAAAATTGATGATCAATAAACCCATAATAATTGTTGCAGGAGAGCCATATAGTGTTTTTCTTGAGATCTTTTTTAAAGCAAAAAAAAATTTTAATTACAAAAAGCCTATTATTTTAATTGCTTCAAAAAGATTGTTACTAAAACAAATGAAAAAATTAAATTTTAACTTTAAAATTAATCTTATAGATAAAAATCAATCTAACTTTAAGAGTCTTAATAACAAAAAAATTAATTTAATTGATGTGGAATTTAAATTTAATAAGACTTTTGATAAAATCTCCAACAGATCTAATATATATATTTCTAAGTGTTTTGAAATAGCCTTAAAACTAATGAAAAAAAAAAAATTTTCTGGATTAATAAATGGACCGATTTCTAAAAAACATTTTTTAAATGAAAAATTTTTAGGCATTACTGAATATTTGGCCTCAAAAACTATTAATGATAATAAATTTGCTATGTTAATTTTTAATAAAAGATTATCAGTTAGCCCCATAACAACTCATCTTGCCTTGAAAAATGTAAGTAAAAATATTGCAAGACAAGATATATACAACCATGTTAAATTAATTACTGAATTTTATAAAAGTAAATTTAGAAAAGTACCAAGTATTGCAATAACAGGATTAAATCCACATTGTGAAAGTAACTTTCAAAATTCTGAAGAAATATCAACCATCATTCCAGCAATTAAAGAAATAAAAAAGAAACATTTTAAAGTCAACGGTCCATTTGCTGCAGATACAATTTTTATGAAAGAAAATTTTAAAAACTATGATGTGATTCTTGGTATGTATCATGATCAAGTTCTTGCACCCATGAAAACATTATTTGGTTTTGATGCTATTAATATAACTTTAGGATTACCTTTTATTCGTATTACCCCAGACCATGGTCCAAATTCATCTATGCTAGGCAAAAATTTATCTAGCTCTAAAAGTTTAGTACAGGCTTTAAAATTTTTAGACAAATAAGTGAAATATAAACATAAAAAAAGTCTTGGTCAAAATTTCCTAGTAGATCGTGACGTTCTTGAGCAGATAGTTTCTACTGTTAATATAGCAAATAAAGAGATTTTAGAAATTGGCCCAGGTAGTGGAAATCTAACTTCCTATATATTAAAAAAGCAACCAAAAAAAGTTTTTGTTATAGAAAAAGATGATGATTTAGCTTTATTGTTAAATGACCAATTTAATAATGAAATTGAAATTATCAATAATGATGTTTTAAATGTGTCTGAAAATGAAATTTCAGATAATCTTTTAACTGTTTTTGGTAACTTACCTTACAATATTTCTACAGAAATTCTTTCTAAATGGATTCTCAATATGAATACAAACGTTTGGTTTGAAAACTTAGTTTTAATGTTTCAAAAAGAGGTTGCTGATCGAATTATTGCAAAATCTAATTCTTCAGAATATGGTAGATTATCAATTTTATCTAACTGGAAACTTAATATTAAAAAAATAATTGATATTAAGCCACAAAGTTTTTCTCCTAGACCAAAAATAGATAGTTCATTACTTCTATTCACTCCAAAAGAAAAATTTTTTCCACTAAAAAGTGCTAAAAACCTAGAAATGATTACTAGAATATTTTTCAGTCAAAGAAGGAAAATGATAAAAAAACCCTTTAATCAAATATTTAATAATGCAAAAGAAGTTTCAGAAAAATTTAAAATTGATCTAAATCTTAGGCCACAAAACTTAGAGCCAGAGATGTATTTTAAGCTTGTAGAAGAATATGAGAGTTTAAGACGTTAACCTGTTGACATGCTCTCTAATGTATTCTTTATCATAATCTTTTGATCCATTATTAATTTCAGCATCAATCAAATTACTGATCTTTAAGTAACATTCATCAAGGTTATCATTTACAATTACGTAGTCATAATTTATCCAGTGTAAAACATCTCTACTAAATTCTTTCATTCTTTCTTCTACAATTAGTTTATCTTTCATGTCTCTATTAGACAGTCTTTCAAATAAAACTTCTTTACTTGGAGGTAGAATAAAAAAAGTGATTAATTTATAATTTAATTTTTTATTCTTTATTAAATCAGCTCCTTGCCAATCAATATCAAATATTACATTTTCACCTTTTTCTAATTTTTCTATAACAGGTGTTCTTGTTGTTCCATAAAAATGATTGAAAACTTTTGCATATTCTAAGAACTCTTCATTTTTTATTAAATTCTCAAATTTTTCATTATTAATAAAATAATAATCTTTGTCCGCTACTTCGCTAGATCTTACCTCTCTAGTGGTATGAGATACTGATATATGAAAATTTTTATTCTTGGATAGAAGTTTTACTAATGTGGTTTTACCTGCCCCAGATGGGGATGATAAAATCACCATTATCCCATCTTTTTTTATGGGCATTTAAATTCCTAGTTTGCTTTACCTGTTATAAAGTTAACCGCATCACCTACAGTAAGAATTTTTTCAGCTTCACTGTCTGAAATCTCTGAACCAAATTCTTCTTCAAAAGCCATTACTAACTCTACCGTATCCAGACTATCTGCTCCAAGATCATCTATAAAACTTGAATCATCTTGAACTTTAGCCTCATCTATACCTAGATGATCTGCTACAATTTTTTTTACTTTGCTTGAAATATCTTCTGACATAATGTTCCTTTTTTGTTATAATTCGTTATTAGTTTAAAAAGCAGTTTTGTCAACCCAAATACATACCACCATTAACGTGTAATGTTTCTCCGTTAATATAATCAGATTGGCCAGAAGTTAAGAATGAGACTGCATTTGCAACATCTTCTGGTTTACCCAATCTATTAGATGGAATTTTGGCAATAATCGCTTCTTTGTGTTTTTCATCAATTTGATCAGTCATTGCAGTAGATATAAATCCGGGTGATATACAATTTATGTTAATGTTTTTTTTAGCATATTCAATGGCTAAACTTTTTGACATAGCAACAATACCTGCTTTTGATGCTGTGTAGTTTGCTTGGCCAACATTGCCCGTGTGTCCAACAACTGAAGTAATATTAACTATTTTTCCCGATTTATTTTTAAGCATTTTTTTAATAGAATATTTACACATTAAAAATGTTGAGGTTAAATTAATATCTATAACCTTAGTCCATTCTTCTAAGTTCATTCTAATTGTTAAATTGTCTTTTGTAATGCCAGCATTGTTAACTATGCTGTCAAGTGATCCTCCCAGTTCTTCAGTTGCATTATTTATAAACTCTTCAATATTATCATGCTGAGAAATATCAAACTTAAGAATTTTAATTTTATTAAATTTTTTTTTTAATTCTTCAAGTTTTTCAATTCTTGTTCCTGTTGCTAAAATGTTTGCATCATTATCGTATAATTTCTCAACAATTGAATTACCAATACCTCCTGAAGCACCTGTGATTATAATATTTTTATTTTTTAAGCTATTCATTAACATTTATTAACTTTATATCTTCTTCTGTATTTATTGCATCAACTTTAACATTTCTATCAATTCTCTTTATCAAACCAGACAAAACTTTACCAGGTCCAATTTCTATAAATTGATTAACTCCTTTATTAATCATTAGTAAAACACTTTCTCTCCAACGAACTCTACTTTCAATTTGCTGAACTAATAAATCTTTAAATTCACTATAATTAACTATCTCTTTTCCAGTTACATTAGAGATCAAAATATTTTTAGGTTTTTCAAAATTTAATTTTGCAATCTCTTCTTTCATAATTAGTGTAGCTTTATTCATTAGCTTACAATGAAATGGAGCGCTTACAGGAAGTTTAATATTTTTTATGTTAGCAGATTTTAAATCAACCATCATTTTTTCTAGGTCTTCGATATTTCCACTTAACACTATTTGACCTACCGAATTATCATTTGCTATATAGCATTCATATTTATTTTTATTTTCATTAATGAAATTTTCTATTGTTTCAATTTCCGAACCTAATACTGCAACCATTCCACCTACTCCTTTTGGTACTGAACTTTGCATTGCTTTTCCTCTAATCTTTAATATTTTTAAAGTATCTGAGAAGGATAATGCCCCAGCTGAGGCAAGTGCTGAATACTCTCCCAAAGAATGTCCTGCAAAAAAATTTGCTTTATTTAGATTAATATTGAATTCTTCTTTAACAAGTTTAAATATTGAATAACTTATTAGAAATATTGCGGGTTGAGTATTTTCGGTTAAATTTAGGTCTTCTTTTGGTCCGTTAATTATAAGATTTGATAATGAAAACCCAAGTGTATCATCGGCCTCTTTAAACAAATCCTGAACTAGAATATGTTTATCATAAAAGTCTTTACCCATTCCAACTAATTGTGAGCCCTGACCTGGAAAAATAACAGAAAACATTTAATTATTTAAATTTTATTATGGTTTTAAGTGTTGTAATTCAATTGTTATAATAGTATATGATCACTTTTTATTAAAGAACAATTATGAATTTATACGAACACACTATAGTCGCGAGACAAGATACTAGCCCGGCTCAGGTCAAACAATTAACTGAGAAATATTCTAAAATAGTAGAGAAAAATGATGGTGAAATAGTACAAACTGAAGACTGGGGTTTGTTAAACCTATCCTATGCTATTAAAAAAAATAAAAAAGGCATATACATGCACTTTAAAATTAAAGGTTCTGGAAAAATTATTGAAGAATTAGAAAAAAATGAAATTATTGATAAAAATCTTTTAAGATATATGACAGTCAAAGTTAAAAAATTTGACTTAGAATCTAAATATTTTTCCAAAAAAGATGAATATGAAAGAAAAGATTATAAAAAAGATTACAACAGAGATTAATTATGCCATCAAAAAAAAGAACTGGAAATAAAAAAGGTAAACAAAGTAATTTTGCGAAATTAAGCATATTCCAACCTAATAAATATAAGTTTAAAAAATCTTGTCCACTTTCAGCAAAAGGTGCACCAGAAGTTGACTATAAAAATATTAGATTATTAAAAAAATACATGTCTGAGAATGGTAAAATATTGCCTTCAAGAATTACTAATGTCTCACAAAAAAAACAAAGAGAGCTTTCATTGTCTATAAAGAGAGCTAGAAATTTGGCATTAATTTAAATGAAAGTTATATTACTAGAAAACCTAAGAAGAATTGGATCTATTGGAGAGATCATAGACGTAAAAAGAGGTTTTGCTAGAAATTATTTAATTTCTAATAAAAAAGCTCTTTATGCCTCAAAAGAAAATATTGCTGAAGTTGAAAAAATTAAGACTGAGTTAGGAAAAAAAGATGCTGAAAAGAAAAAAGATGCTCAAAAAATTTCTGAACAAATCAACAACAAGCAATATGAAATTAAAAAATTAAGTACTGAAAATAAAGAGCTTTATGGGTCAGTTAAACCAACAGAAATTTCAAAATTAATACTAGAAAATGATAAGCTAGATATTAAGCCTTCAATGATACAGCCAATTACTGAAATTAAGTCAATTGGTAAATTTAAAGTAAAAATTATTTTACACTCTGAAATAGAATCTGAAATTACTATCAATGTAGTTACGGCAGATACTATTCAATAATTATACAATTTTTTCCCCAGCACATATTTAATATTTTTTTAAATTTTATTTCAGATAAGATTTGTTTATGGAAAATAACCTAAGCATTGTTAAAGAAAACTTTAAAGAGCTTCCTAACAACATTGAAGCTGAACAGGCAGTAATTGGATCGATATTAGTTCAAAATGAAATATTTGATGAAATAAATACAATTATTTCTAATATTAACTTTTATGATCCTATGCATCAAAGTATTTTTTCAGCGATTGAAAGTCTTATTTACAAAGGGATGCTTGCAAATCCAATAACTTTAAAAAATTATTTTGAAAATGAAAAAGATGAATTAAATGTTCCTGAATATTTAGTAAAAATTACAAAATTTTCTACACCACCAAGACAAGCAATAGAATATTCTAGAATTATTTATGATATGTTTGTAAGGAGAGAATTAATTAAGATATCTGAAAATACTATCGATGCAGCAAAACTAAATACTCTTGATGCTAATGGACAAAATATAATTGAAAATTCAGAGAGATTATTGTTTGATCTTGCAGAAAAAGGATCTTTCAATTCATCCTTAGTTAAGTTTGATGAAGCCATGAAACAAACAATAGAAATGGCAAAAACTGCTTATCAAAATGAGGAAGGAATTGTAGGTGTACCCACAGGTCTAACTGACTTAGATGATAGACTTGGAGGGCTTCATAACTCTGATCTAATTATTATTGCTGGCCGTCCTTCTATGGGAAAAACGGCTTTAGCTACTAACATAGCATTTCATGCTGCTGAAAAACTGCTACAAAGCGGAAAAAAATCTTCAATAGCATTTTTTTCATTAGAAATGTCGTCTGAACAATTATCAACTAGAATTTTAGCAGAACAAGCTAGAATTAAATCAAATGATATAAGAAGAGGAAAAATTTCTGATGAACAGTTTGATAAATTTATTGAAACATCAAAAAATATATCTGAGCTACCACTATTTATAGATGAAACACCTGCAATTAGTATTGCTGCAATGAGTAACCGGGCAAGAAGAATTAAAAGATTATGGGGTTTAGAAATGATCATTGTAGACTATATTCAGTTAATGACAGGCTCTATAAATAATAGAGATGGAAGAGTCCAAGAAATTTCACAAATTACTCAAGGTCTTAAAGCAATTGCCAAAGAGTTAAGAGTTCCTGTGGTAGCCTTGTCTCAACTATCTCGAGCTGTAGAACAAAGAGATGATCACAAACCTCAATTATCAGATTTAAGAGAATCAGGGTCCATAGAACAAGATGCTGATGTTGTAATGTTTGTATATAGAGCAGCATACTATTTACAAAGAAAAGAACCACAAGCTGCAACTGTTGAGCACGCAGAATGGCAAGCAAAAATGAGTGAGATTGCACATTTAGCTCAAATTTTAATTGCCAAACAAAGGCACGGCCCAATTGGAAATATTGATTTAGAATTTGAAGAAATGTTTACAAAATTCAAAGATTTACAGAAATAATAAAGATACTCAAATTAAACAATATCCAATATAAACAGTATTAAATGCTATCTCATTTATACCAAAACACAATTTTAAAAAATCCTAAATCAATTTTTATATTACTTTTAATTACACTTTTGAGTTTTGGGTATTTTTCTAAAGATTTTAGATTAGATGCTTCTTCTGACACTCTTTTAATTGAGGGTGACCCTGATCTTGAGTATTTAAAAGAAATTACAGAAAGATATGGTTCAAAAGAATTTTTGATTTTAACTTACACTCCAAATGGAGGAATGATTACAGAGTCCTCGATAAATAATCTTTTAAGCTTAAAATATAAAATTCAAAGTTTAGATTGGGTTCATAGTGTTATAACTTTGTTAGATATTCCTTTGCTTGATAATTCCGAAGCTCCTCTTCAAGAAAGATTAGAGAGTTTTAAAACACTAAAAGATGAAGACGTCGATATTGAAAGAGGATTTAAAGAAATACTAAATAGCCCAGTCTTTAGAAATTTTGTTATTAGTGAAGATGGTAAAACAAGTGGTATTATTGTTTATATTAAAAAAAATGAATTAAAAGATTTTGAAAATAAAAGCGAAGAGGAAATAGAGCTATATAAAGATATTTTAAAAAAAAAAAACCATGAGAATATTACTCAAATAAGAGAAGTAATTAAGAGCTACGAGAATATTGGAAAAATTTATTTAGGTGGCATTCCAATGATTGCTGATGACATGATGTCATTTATTAAAAGTGATATTATTGTTTTTGGATTGGGTGTTCTTCTATTTATTATTGCTACACTTTGGTTCATATTTAAAAAGATAGTTTGGATCATAATACCGATTAGTAGTTGCTTTTTTTCAGTCCTAATTATGACGGGTCTCCTTGGCCTTTTGGGTTGGAAAGTTACTGTTATTTCATCAAACTTTATTGCATTAATGCTAATCTTAACTATGGCAATGAATATTCATATGAGTACTCGTTTTTTGCAATTAAGAAATAATTTTCCAAACTTAAATAATTTTGAAATTATTTCAATTACAACTAAAAAAATGTTTTTCCCTATCATTTATACAGTTCTTACAACTATCTGTGCTTTTTTATCTTTAATTTTTAGTGGTATTAAACCTATTATAGATTTTGGCTGGATGATGACTTTAGGATTAATTACATCATTTATAATTACATTCACTTTACTACCAACTCTCTTAAGTTTTATGTCTACCGATATTATAGAAATTAAAAAAGATAATGACTCAAAAATTACTTCTTTTTTTGGAAGAGTTTCTATCAACAATAAGAATTCAATATTTATAATTACTGGTTGTGTTATTATTTTAAGCATTGTTGGAATAAGTCGTCTTGAAGTAGAAAATAGTTTTATAAATTATTTTAATAAGAATACTGAAATATATAAAGGCATGAAGATTATAGATGAAAACTTAGGTGGCACCACACCATTAGAGATCATATTAAAATTTCCAAAAAAAAATGAAATAAATACTGATGAAACAGATGAATTTGAAGATTGGGGAGATGAGGAAAATCAAGATGATGAAAAATATTGGTTCACAAAAGATAAAATTGATAAAATTCAAGCAGTTCATAACTATTTTGATAGTTTAAAAGCTGTTGGAAAAGTTTTATCATTTAGTTCAATTGTCGAGGTTGCAACACAGCTGAATAACAATAAACCTTTAGGGACATTAGAAATAGGTGTTCTATATTCAAAAATTCCTAAAAATATAAAAAAAGATATTATTGATCCATATATTTCAATCAAAGATAATGAAGCCAGAATAAGCTTAAGAATTATAGATTCTCAAGATGGCTTAAGAAGAAATGATTTAATAAATCAAATAAATTATGATTTAGAAAATAAATTACAATTAAATAAGGATGAGTTTAAACTTGCTGGCGTTTTGATTTTATTTAACAATCTACTTCAAAGTCTATTTAAATCACAAATACTCACATTGGGAGTGGTGATGATTGGAATTTTTACAATGTTTATAATTTTATTTAAAAATGTTAAATTATCATTAATTGGAGTGGTGCCAAATTTTATTGCTGCCTTTTTTATTTTAGGAATTATTGGATTGTTAGGAATACCTCTTGATATGATGACGATAACAATTGCCGCAATTACCATTGGTATTGCTGTAGACAATAGCATTCACTATATTTATAGATTTAAAGAAGAGTTTTTAAAAAGTAAAGACTATAATAAAACTTTAAAGGATTGTCACTCTAGTGTTGGTGTAGCAATACTTAATACCTCAATAACAATTGTTTTTGGATTTTCAATTCTTGTTTTTTCTAAATTTATACCAACAATTTACTTTGGTGTATTTACTGGTTTAGCAATGCTGCTAGCAATGATTTCTGTATTAACTTTACTACCCTCTCTTATTTTAATAAGTAAACCATTCGGAAAATAAAACCATTATGCTTGATACTTTAAAAAATTTTTATGAATTAGTGTCTTTAGTAGATTTAATATATTTAATCATTACAATTTTTTCAGTTATAAAGTGTTACAGCAAAGGTTTTGTTTTAAGTTTACTGTCAGTTTCAAAGTGGTTGTTGGCTTATGTTGTAACTTTACTTCTTTTTCCAAAAGCTAAGCCTTATTTTAAAAACATAATTGATAGTGAGTATGTCTTAGATATTGCTCTCGGCATAACCATTTTTGTTTTAGTGACCTTTATTATTCTAATTACAAACAGAGCTATTAGTAAGACCGTAAAATTTGTTGGACTAGGAAGACTCGATTCCTTATTTGGGTTATTTTTTGGTTTTATTAGGGGTTATATAATTTGTGTTTGTTTATTTTCAGCGATAGATATTGTGTATAATTATAATAAATGGCCGATTAATACTGACAAATCAATCATCTTCCCATGGATAGAAAAACATAGTATTTATCTTATAAAAGTATTTCCTAATGAAAAAAACTATCAAGATTCTAAAGAAAAAATTGAAGAACTATAATCCAAAACTTAAAGAAGAATGTGGTATATTTGGTATAAGCAATAGTGATGATGCTGCTGCTTTGACTGCTTTGGGTCTTCATGCTCTACAACATAGAGGTCAAGAAGGATGTGGAATTGTATCATTTGATGGAAAAAAATATTATTCAGAAAAAAGATTTGGCCTAGTTGGAGATAACTTTAATAAAGAGAAAGTTTTAAAAAACTTACTTGGCAAACATGCTATTGGGCATAATAGGTACAGTACCACTGGTGAAAATACTTTAAGAAACATCCAACCTTTCTTCGCAGATACTAATGCCGGAGGCATTGGTGTTGCCCATAATGGAAATTTGACCAACTCTGTTACACTAAGAAATAAACTGGTTGAAGATGGTGCAATTTTTTACACAACATCAGATACTGAAACAATTGTCCAATTAATTGCTAAATCAAAAAGAAATAAAACTGTTGATAAAGTTATTGAAGCAATATTTCAAATTCAAGGTGGTTATGCATTGGTTATGCTTACACAAAGCACTTTAATAGGTGTTAGAGACCCACATGGGATACGACCCTTGGTTATTGGAAAAATTAAAGATAGCTATGTTTTTGCCTCTGAAACATGCGCACTAGATATTATAGGTGCAAAATATGTAAGGGACGTAGAAAATGGTGAAATTGTTTTAATTGAAAATAATGAGTTAAAAAGTTTTAAACCATTTCCTGCCAGAAAAGTTAGGCCCTGCGTTTTTGAATATATCTATTTTGCAAGACCAGACAGTTTATTAGATGGAAAGTCTGCTTACGAGTATAGAAAAAATTTAGGAATTGAACTTGCTAAAGAAAATAAAATTAATGCAGACATAGTAGTCCCTGTACCAGACTCAGGAAATTCTGCGGCACTTGGATTTGCTCAATACTTGGGAATTAATTTTGAATTAGGTTTAATTAGAAACCATTATGTTGGAAGGACTTTTATAGAGCCCAGTCAAAAAATTAGAAGTTTGGGTGTAAAATTAAAACTAAATGCTAATCAATCTACAATTAAAGACAAAAGAATAATTTTAATAGATGACTCTTTAGTTAGAGGAACAACTTCTCATAAAATTGTTAGAATGCTTTATGATGCTGGTGCAAAAGAAGTTCATGTTAAAATTGCTTGTCCAGAAATAAAATATCCAGACTTTTATGGGGTAGATACACCAACAAAAAAAGAATTATTGGCTGCTAATAAAACTAATGATGAAATTTGTGAATACATTGGTGCTAAGTCTTTAGATTTTTTATCACTTGAAGGTCTATATAAAGCAATAGGCTTTGAAAAACGTAATAACACCTACCCTCAATTAACTGACCATTATTTTACAGGTGAATATCCAGTTAAGCCTATAGATGAGCTGGGTGATGATAAAATTACTCAATTATCATTACTAAGCACTGCTTCGAATAACTAGAGTAACTATTACAAAATTCTCATAAAGAAGAGCTAAACATAAAGACTTTAAAATGAATTTTAAATCCTTATATATAAATCAATGATTACTCACAAAGAACACATAATCAAATATTTTGAATCTGGAATTAAAAATATTAAAAATTTTAAAATCGGTATTGAGCATGAGAAATTTTTGTTTGATGAAATAACAAACAGAAGAGTAGATTACCCTGCTGTTCTTAAAATGTTTTCACTGCTAAGTGAATTTGGGTGGAAACCAATAATGGAAAAAAAAAATATTATTGGATTACAGAAACAAGGAAAAAGCATTACCCTGGAGCCTGGAAATCAGATTGAATTATCAGGTGATAAATTAAACAATATACATGAAGCTTGTGCTGAGTCTCATGAGTACTTATTTGAGTTGCAACAAGTTACCAAAAAATTAAATTTAAAAATTGTTAGTGCAGGTTTTGACCCTATTTCAAGTCTTAAAGAAGTCCCAAATAATCCAAAACAAAGATATCAAGTAATGACTAAAGATATGCCTAATGGTGGCTCTTTGAGTTTAGATATGATGTATAGAACTTGTGGTACACAACTTAATTTAGATTACAATTCTGAAAAAGATTTTATTAAAAAATTTAAGATAATAAATTCTATAGTACCCATATCTATTGCACTATTTGCAAATTCTTCAATTGTTGAAAGAAAAAATAGCGGTTATAGCTCTTATCGATCTAAAGTTTGGCAAGAGACATCTAGAGGTGGTTTACCTGAAGTTTTTTTTGATAATATGGATTTTGAAAAATATGCTGATTTTTCAATAAACTTTCCTTTATTATTTATTCAAAACGAAAAAGAATATTTATCAGGAAGTAGTTATTCATTTTCAGATTTCATGCGTGGAAAAATTAATGAAATTAACAACCGACTTCCAACGGAAGACGATTTAACTACTCACTTAAGTACAATTTTTACAGAAAATAGACTTAAAAAATATATAGAATTAAGATCAATGGACACTTGTGGTTGGGACTGTTTGTGCTCTGGACCTGCTTTTAACACTGGAATTTTATATGGCAACCTAGACGAGGCTTACGAATTAGTTTCTAAATGGGATAAAAATAAAATAATTAATGCCTACCTAGAGGCACCAAAAAAAGGTTTTAACACTGAGTTGATGGGAAAAGATTTATTACATTGGGCATCATTGTTGCTAGGTATTTCAAGAAAAGGATTATCAAGCAGGGATATTTTGAATAAATCTAATGATAATGAAACTAAATTTTTAAATCACCTAGATAAACTGATTAATAGGAAGTCAACAAACGCAGATCATATGATAGATAAATTTTCTAAGAATGAAAATTTAAAAGATTTATATGACAAGTAAGATAGTTGCAATTCAAGGTAATCATCCTTCAAAACTAAAACCTATAACTGATACTAGTATATTTCTAGCTGTTGAAGCACAAAGATTAAAATACAAAATTTTTTATTATGAGCCTAAAGATCTTTCAATAATCAAAGATAAAGTCATGGCTAACGGATATT
>Ga0209632_10000329_pt1 | contig 50180 bp, 58 predicted proteins | sample COG_10_FD_184754 | JGI IMG/M metagenome (GOLD analysis project Ga0209632, IMG submission 184754) | Pelagic Microbial community sample from North Sea - COGITO 998_met_10 (SPAdes) (version 2) | ecosystem: Environmental > Aquatic > Marine > Neritic zone/Coastal water | place: Helgoland, sampling...
GAACCTGAACCTGAACCTGAACCTGAACCCGAACCGGAACCTCAACCGGAGCCAATACCAGAACCTGAACCTGAGCCTGAACCAGAACCTGAACCTGAGCCTGAACCTGAGCCGGAACCTGAACCTGCACCTGAACCTGAACCTGAACCGGAACCTGAACCTGAACCTGAACCGGAACCTGAACCTGAACCTGAACCTGAGCCCGAACCGGAACCTGAGCCCGAACCGGAACCTCAACCGGAGCCAATACCAGAACAACTACTAACGCCTTGGAAATATTATTGGGAATTCAGACAAAATACTACTCCATCTTCAAACTTATTATATGATTTAAAAAATAACCAAACTGCTTCATTATTAAATGGTATAACTTTAAGTACTTCAAATGGAGCATATTTTTCAGGTGGTAGTAACACAACTGCACCATATATTGATTTTGATGATTTTCCAATAGCTTCACCATGTACGTTTGAAATATATTATAAATATGCTAGTAATACTGAATATGGAAGACTTATTGATTTTGGAAATGGACAAAATGATTATAATTTCTTAATATGGAGATATAATACAAGTGATACATTAAACATACTTGCATTTCAAGAAGATTTTAATACTACTCAAACACTTCCCACTAAATCATTATCAAATGCAGCAACTGTAGGTACAGAATATCATTTAGTTATTACAATCGATTCATCAAATACTTTAAAGATATATCTAGATAATGTTCTAGTAAATACAAGTACGAATTGCTATATAATTGATCCAACTGGTGGTAGAAGTAATAATTTTATGGGTAGATCAAACTGGGTTGGTGAACAAAATTTAAATGGTTATATAAAATATTTCCGTTTTTGGGATACAAGTGTTACTGCAACAGACGTATCAATATTATATACAAATAGAGAAACAATAAATTATATTGATGAACCAGAACCAGAACCAGAACCTGAACCAGAACCTGAACCTGAACCAGAACCTGAACCTGAACCACAATATACAGTTATCGTATCAACAACAACAGATTCAACTTCAAGTGGAGATACACCAGAAACATTATATGCTTCTATCTTAACATCAAATGATGAAGATATTTTAATTGATCAAGTTTTATATACTGGTATTAATAATAATCAAACAAAAACAAAAACTTTTTCAATATCACAATTATATCATGAAATTAAAGTGAAAATTTATATTGGTGGTACAAACGGTGTATATTTCAGTGAAATCAAAATAACTTTTAATGATATTGAATATACATTTACAAATATTAATAATACTATTAATAGTAATCAATTAGGAGTAGATAATACAGTAGGATGGTTTGATAGTTATACTACATCAGCTTATTATGGACCAAAATATAGATATTATACCGGCATTTTAAGTTATTCTCCGCCAGAACCAGAACCAGAACCAGAACCTGCACCTGAACCTGAATTATTTAATAAAATAAGAATGATAAGAACTTCGAATGAGGGTCAAGGTATGAATGTTACAGAAATAGAATTATATATAGGTGGAGTAAATATATGTAGAGTAGCTGGTACTGGTACTAGTGCAAGTTCTTCATATGATACTAATAATTTTGATAAGAGCAATGTAATCGATGGACAAAATATTGTCGGTACAAATACTACTAATGGAACTGCTTGGTTGACTACTCTAACCACTGTTGGTACATACGTTCAAGTAAATCTTGTAAATAGTTATGATACTAAAAATATAGAATTTGCAATGGTATATAATAGAAGACATTCTACTGTAGCAGTACATGAAAGAATGCAAGGCGTTTCGTTACAATTATTGAATAATAATGATATTGTTTACACTTATGAAATAAATACTATTCAAGATCATTATAGATTTGATGGAAATGCAATGACTGATCTAATTAGAGCATCATCGCCAGCAAATTTAGTATCTAATTTTACGGATATAATATCTGGACCTGAACCTGAGCCAGAACCTGAACCAGAATCTGAACCTGAGCCTGAACCAGAACCTGAACCAGAATATACACTTATCATATCAACAACAACAGATTCAACTGGTGGTGCAGATACAACAGAAAATTTATATGCATCGGTATTGACATCAAATGATGAAGATATTTTAGTTGATCAAGTTTTGTATACTGGTATTAATAATAATGAAACAAAAACAAAAACATTTTCAATATCACAATTATATGATGAAATTAAAGTAAAAATTTATATTGGTAGTACAAACGGTGCATATTTCAGTGAAATCAAAATAACGTTTAATGATATTGAATATACACTCACAGATATTAATAATACTATTAATAGCGGCGGTGTTGGAGTAGATAATACAGTTGGTTGGGTTGATGGACAATCAGGAATTATAAATGGTCCAGCAATAAGATATTTTACTGGTATTTTAAGTTATTCTCCACCAGAACCTGAACCTGAACCTGAACCTGAACCTGAACCTGAACCTGAACCTGAACCTGAACCTGAACCTGAACCTGAACCTGAACCTTATACATATGAATTAAGCTTTTACATGGTAGGAAGATCCTCTCAGAATGGTCCTAATGCAACAGCAATAAAATATACAATTGATGGAGTTACAACAACATTAGATACTATAACACCTCCTACTAATGCATGGAATTTATATTCGTATTCTATTAACACAACTGAACAATTTACAAATAGTAATAATTTTAAGCTAACGTTTGATAATACTGTAGCAAGTAGTGATAAAAGCAATGCTCTAGCAAATGTAAGTTTAATACATAATGGTGTTAACTATGTTGTAAACGGTGATTTTACTTCTCCTAACTACAGCAGTACATATAGTGGTGACTTTATTAAATATCCAGAAGATACATCAACACCACTAGAAAATTGGTCAGGATCATATGTAATTGTAAGTAATAGAACTGCATGGGGATATCCAGCAAGTAGTGATAGTATTATATTATCTTTGCAAACTACAAGCACTGTAGATCGCGGTTTAGTAGAACAACAAATCATTTTTGAACCTGAACCAGAACCTGAACCAGAACCTGAACCAGAACCTGAACCAGAACCTGAACCAGAACCTGAACCAGAACCTGAACCAGAAGAAGACCCATCATTCATGGTCCCTTTCTATTTATATGGTAATTTTATTAGTAATAATGATGATTATGTAAAAATTAATTTTATAGATTCATTAAATAACAATTATAGCTACGATACAATAGTTTATAGTACAAATGATATTTCATCTCAAGTAAATCCACTTCATTCAGGTCCTTTAAATGGTATGAACTATCAAGATAACGCCACTGGCCGGATTGGTTATACAAGTTATGGAAATACTAGTAATCTAATTCCAGTGAATGATTTAGTTGATGCTAGTTACGATCAATATATGAATTGTGGTTATTATGACCACTCTGGTGGTAGACAAGGTACTGGTGATTTAACAATGACTTTTAAGAAAGCAGGTACAGTAAAAATAGTATGGGGTAATGGAATAGATTTTGGAGGAGGAGGTAACAAAGTTTATTTAGATTTAAATGGTAGCAACCAAGTACAAGCAGACGAAGGTGATCTTCAAATAATAAGTACTTATGAAGTTAATAAAGATGACATATTAACATTATGGGAATTTGGTACTGCAATATTATTATTTCAAATGATGTTTTGGGAAAGCGATATACCAGAGCCAGAACCAGAACCAGAACCAGAACCAGAACCTGAACCAGAACCAGAACCAGAACCTGAACCTGAACCTGAACCTGAACCTGAAAATGGAAGTAATGTGCAAATATTTGAACAAGAACCAGAACCAGAACCAGAACAATTTAATGGAACACGATCAATTGGTATGTTTACTTATACAATAACAAATAATACAAGTAATGCTTCTTATATGACACACGATTATTTGAAAAATTTCCATGAAGCATTTGAAAAATGGGATACTATTTTAAGTCCTTCGTCTTTATACAGTGATCCTAGTACATATAATTTAAATGTTGGTGTAACTCTTGATACACTTGGCGATGGCATATTAGGTGGTGCATATGTTCAAAATTATGAATATTTTGGTAATTCACCAATATTTGGTTCAATCTTTTCTAATCAAGGCCAATTTACTATTAATATAAATTATTTGGATAGTATGAAAAACACAGTTTATACAAATGGAAAAACAAAACTATATTATGTAATTCTTCATGAACTTGGACATATTTTAGGTATTGGTCCTTTATGGATACACGGTTCTGTTTCTAGTAGACCAGTGGTTGAATACACCGATGCGAGTGATAATACAACCAAAACATATTATAATGGAACAAACGCAATAAGAGAATACAAGAGTTATTTCTCGGACATTTCCAATAATATTATTGGTCTACCAATTGAGGACGATGGGGGATCAGGCACTGCACATGTTCATCCAGAAGAAGGTGATTTATCACATTACAGTAGTAACGATAGATATATTAATGGATTATTACAACCCGGTTTACATCATGAATTAATGACAGGATGGAATGAATCAAATACATATCCAATACCATTAAGTAAAATTACAATAGGTTATTTAGAAGACATTGGATACACTGTGGATTATTCAAAAGCAGAATATTATAATCCTTATAATCCAAATGATCTGGGATAATTTGATACTTTAAATAAATAAATTATCAAAAAAATAACAACATATATTAGTTATGTCTAGTTTAACAAAGAAAAATAAAACAAAGAAAAATAAAACAAAGAAAAAAAAACAATTTTTATATAACCCGAACGATCCCAAAAAATCATTTGATGTTTATATTGATAAAGATCCTTCTGATACTATACCTATTAAATATACTACAATAAATGATGTCAAAGATACCATTCGAAAACTAGAACGTCTTTATAAAACAAATCAATATTCACATAAAAGAATTTGGCAAGTCGGAATGATTATGAAAGTGAGACTTGAAGCAATGTTGAAACATAAAACTACATTATATACAAAAGCAAAAAATGTAAAATCTAGATTTAACTTAGCAAATAAGTATTTTAAATTTCTTGGTTCTCGAACAAAACAAAAAGAACTCAATAGAAAAAAAATGATTTTCAAATTTTAAAAATTGATTTTATAATTATTTAATAATATATAATTATAAAAATGCCAGAAATTACTGATGAACAAATCCAAGAATATTTAAAAACATTATCACCAAAAGAACTCCAAGCATATAATATTGCCAAAGATCATTTAGAAAGCAGTTTTGATATTGCAAAAAGTATAGGATTTTTAGAATGGTTAAAAGAAAAATCTTAGTTGAAATTTTTATAATCTTTATATGAAATATTTACAAATCCCTTGTCGTAAGTTGTAGAGAACGCGGATGGTTTTTTTTCTTTTACAAGAAAATTAAAATTGTATATTTTTCCTTTATTTATAAATTTATTTTGCATTAACTCTTTTTTTTTTTCACTTGTTTTTTTTATTTTACCTTCCATTTGGTAATTCTTCAGTTTTGCCAATACATTGTTGTTTCTTTTTTTATTCTCGTTCTTTTCTTTTTTCTTTTCATCATATTTCATAAATATTTCTTTTAAATCTAATTCATTGTTTATATCTTCTAACACATTTTCATCCATAAAAAAATCTCTACAAAAAAAGACCATTACATATTTCATTGCGATTGCATTTAAAATTTTATAAGATATATAATTTTCATTTGAATAGTAAGAAAACCCCTGTTTAAATACATCATAATACATAATAATATCTATTCTTTTTCCATCTTCTCGCGGAACATTTTCATATAACAATCGTGTTTGCCATTGTTTTTCAATTACATCATCTTTTTCAAAATTATCTAATAACTCTTTAAATGTGGTTTTATCATAAAATACCTTATCAATATTCTCATTCATATCTTTTGTAAAATGTTCTTCAAAAGACTTCAATAATTTATTTTTATTTGTTTCAATATATTTATCTATTTCTAATGGTTCTCGAGGTTTTTCTATATATTTTTTTATATATTTCCATACAATAAAATTAAAATAAAAGTAGTAAAAAATTATATATCTCCATATTTTTTTTATCATTTTATTAACATATTAAAATTTTTTTAAATATTTTCTTTCAATTGTTCTTTTCTATGTGCCCAAAGTTTATCCATTGAATCATGAATAAAATTTACTGGCACTTTTTCATAAGTATCGCTATCTGGATGCAATACAACCAAACATAATTCAGTTGTTTCTATATTGTATTTTTCTTTCAAAATTCTACTATAAATATTTAATTGCAATGTATAATGCCAATAGTTTGTATCTGGTAGTGAGTTGATACATTCTGTTTTTGCATATTTTCTTTGATATGCATTATCCATTTTTATTTCTTTTACACGTTTCCAATCATAAATGCAATATTTCTCTGTTTCTGTGTTGTAAAATACCATATCTATAGATCCAGATAATTTTAAATCTTCGTAAAATACACACCATTCTGTGCGATATGGTTTCAAATGTGGATGATCTTTTGCAAACTGCAAGAAATATTTATATTCAATACTATCATCTTGTTGAGGAACATCATTATAATAACATTCTATATTATAATGTGTTAATGTACCTGCAGTAGATGCTTCTAGACCATTTTTTGCCCACATTTCTTTTATTTCTTCTGCTGTTTTTTTGTAATACTTATATTCCGGATCGGTACCCCATTTTTTTCCTTTCAAAATATTTTTAATAATCGGAACTGGATCAAAATGTTCAAAATGACTATGTACCCAAGTTGTTACCGAGGTATAATTACTTCCATCATCACCATCAATATAATACTTATGTGGACCCTCATCAAATACAATTCGGTCATCTCTTATGTGATGATTTGCTATTTGCAATTTGGTTGGTGGTATAAGTGCCATATAATACGTATATAAATAATATCTATTGTGCATTCTCAGGATTTATATTATTTTTATTCAATTTTTGTACTTCTACCATATCTTTTATTTCTTTATACATTTCACGGTTTTCACTTAAGCCTTATTTAATTTTGCTATATTTTGTATATCCATCTTATTATGATGTAATGACCATACTTGTTTCATAACTATCCCTAAATTTTTTGTTCCATAATTTTGTTTTGGATCATATACAAATTCAAGTAATTTTTCTTCTGATCCTCCTTTAATTTTCTTTTTGGTTTTTTTGAAAATTTTTGGCATATATATAATAATATTTAATACATAATATTATTAATATAAACGGTTCGCAATAATTATATATTATGAATACTCCATCAACTGAACAACAATATATTATTGATAATATTATAAAAGGGTATAATATTTGTTGTTGTGCAGTTGCTGGTTCAGGTAAGTCTACTACTATTTTATCTTTATCCAATCAATTAAATGATAAAAAAATACTTCAATTAACTTACAACTCCAGTTTACGTTTAGAAGTCCAAGAGAAAGTTAAAGAACTTGAATTAAAAAATATTAATATACACACTTTTCATTCATTGGCTTTCCATTATTATTCTAAACAAGCACACACTGATACTGGACTAAGACAAGTATTATTATATAACATGAAACCCAAAAAAAATATTGAAAAAATAGATATTTTGGTTATTGATGAGAACCAAGATCTTACTGAATTATATTTTCAATTTATTATTAAATTCTTATTAGATATGCAAAATAAAATACAAGTTGTATGTTTGGGTGATCCTAGACAATGCATTTACGAATTCAAAGGTGCAGATCCAAGGTTTTTGACTATGGCCGAGAAAATTTGGTCTAATTTTATGTATTTAAAAAATCCTGAATTTATTCATTGTACATTAAAAACCTCTTATCGAATTACAGATCAAATGGGTCAATTTGTAAATAAAGCTCTTTTAGGTGATGAACTTATGTTAACATGTCGAAATGGAGAACCTGTTACTTATATGAGAAATAATAGAAATAATGTAGAAAAATTTCTAATTTATACAATTAGGAGTTTATTAGATAGTGGTGTTAAACCAGATGATATTTTTATTTTGGCTGCGTCAGTAAAAGGAATAAATAGTCATGTACGTAAATTAGAAAATAAACTTGTTGAAACTGATATTCCGTGTCATGTTCCTATTTTTGAAACAGAAAAATTAGATGAACGTGTTATTGAAAATAAAATAGTATTTTCTACTTTTCATAGTGTTAAAGGAAGACAAAGACCTTATGTTTTTATTATTGGATTTGACAATAATTATTTTATGCAATATGCGAGAACTTTGAAGAAAAATGAATGTCCAAATACACTTTATGTTGGTTGTACAAGAGCCATAAAACAATTGTATTTAATTGAATATGATCAATATCCTACTGATCGACCCTTACAATTCATGAAAATGGGACATCACGATTTAAAAAAATGTGAATTTGTCAATTTTAAAGGCACTCCGCGCTCTATATTTTATAATCAACTTGGTGAAAGTGAAATGTTAAAACCAATTATTGATAAACGTTATGAAACTCCTAGTAAAATTGTTAAATTTATTCCAGACTATGTTTTAAATAAAATTTCACCCATTATTGAACAAATATTTGTTCAAAGTTCTCAAGATATTTTTGAAATAAGTATTCCAAATATTGTAAAAACTGATTATGGATATGAAGATGTAAGTGATTTAAATGGAATTGCTATTCCAGCTCTTTATTATGAATTAAAATGCAAAAAAAACATTTTACGAGAACTTATACAAAATGCCATATTAGAATTAAAAGAAAATGAACATTATTTTTTGAGAAATGTTATTGATTCTATACCCGAAACATGTAGTAATATCAATGACTATTTATTTTTATCCAATATTTATATTTCCATTCAAGAAAGATTGTATTTTAAACTTAAACAGATTAATATAAATCAATATAATTGGTTGAATGAAGAAGACATTGAAGATTGTTTAATGAGATTGGAGAACTTTGTGAATATTGAATGTGAAAATATACCAGAATTTGAGAAATATATTATTCATCATTCTAAAGATGATCTTCATGTAAATATAGATAAGACATTAAAACCGTTTTTTGCTGAAAATATTGTCTTCCGGTTCTCGGCTATTGTTGACGTTTTTACTGAAAAAAGTATTTGGGAATTGAAATGTACAAACACTATTACAATTGAACACAAAATACAGATGATATGTTATGCTTGGTTATGGGAAATGATGGAAATGCCCAAAAGAGAATTTAAATTATTAAATATTAAAACTGGAGAACTTTTTGTATTAAATTATGAAATTGATCAATTAACAACCATTATTGTTTTAATATTAAAAGGTAAATATGAAAAACCAGTGTTTAAAACCAATGAAGTCTTTTTGGAAGATTTAATACAATATATGAATGTAAATACTTCATATAATATTTTAAAAAATACAGAACAGTTTTTAGATTCTGATTGTTTTAACCTTAGTCTTGATATTCATATTTAAACTAGATAAAACTATTTCATTAAATAATACTATACCCAATATTAAATATATAATTTTTAAAGCAAAACTATTTACATATTTTTGTAAATTAAAAAAATAAGATAAAAATATACCAACATTACAAGACAATATATCTCCATAATTATTTATATAATTTGTTTTTCCTTGTAATACTTCAACCAGTTCTCCAATTCCATGTATAATATTTGAAAAAACAACATTTTTTAATAATGAATAATTGTATTTTTCTAATACTATAAAAATAAGCGTTCCAAAAATAAGATGGCCAATAGAATATTCATCAAATTCTAAATAATACATATAAATTAACAAAATATTATTTATGTAGAGAACATTTACTTATTTTTTTTACTTGTTTTTGACATGTTTTTCCATTCTTTAATTTATGACCACAAATATAAATATAACAACCGTTGTCTATTTTTTTTTTATTTTGGTTCCATGCTCTCGATGCTTCATCAAAATCAATACGCGGTTGTAACTGATTACGGGTTAACATTTTATAAAATATATAAAAATTGAATAAATTTAATCAATTTTTATAATTAAGTATTAATGCAAATAGATAAATTTATAGATCCTACATTTAAAACCTCAATCGTCTTTTATGTTACCTGGATTACTATTCATCATATTTCAACTCATCTTTATGCTTATTTTTGTGTTGGTAATGATATATATTCAATTCTTTTATCACCGTTTATTACTGTAACTCCATTTTGTCAAGGATTGAATTGGGCTATTTATAATGGTTCAATTCAAATTAGTAGTATGTGGTTATCATTAGGTACTTGGTTATCCATTTTAATTTTATTTAAAAAATAAACATAATAAAATATAATAGTATTTTATAATGCCATATAAAATAAGAAAAGTCAATAATAAAAGTTGTTATAAAGTGTATAATAAAAAAACAAAAAAAGTATATGCAAAATGTAGTACTTTAGAAAATGCAAAAAAACAAGTCCGTTTATTACAAGCGATTAAGAATAACGCTTCGTTTAAAAATAAATTGAAATTAAATAGAAAAACAAGAAAAATTAAATAATCCAGTTCTCCAAAATTTGCATTCCATCTTCACTATATTCCGGATTGAAATCTAATAATAATATTTTTTTGTATTGTGCAATTGTTAATATATTTTTATATGTCAAAAATATTTCTATTTTTTTCATAGGATCTTCATAAATATCAAAATAATGTTTTTCTTTTTTAACTAAATGCATTTGTGGTTGAATATTATTAAATAAATCATATGGAGGACTTTCTAATTTCATTTTCATTGCTCGTGATCTTTTATACATTTTATATCCCAAATGTTTTAATAATTTTTTCATTGTAAATCCTAATAATAAAAAATTTTTGTTTGTTATTTTAAACATTTTATCAAAATCTATTTCTATTTTTTTTGTATTTGGTGTTAAATCTGAACTACTAAATACCCAATTGGTTATACACGATTCCTTTATTATTTTCAAATAATTTTCTTTATGTGATATTACTATTACATTATCACTTAGTTCTGCAAATACTTTTATTAAATCTTCTGGTAATTTATCATTATTAAAATTTACTATTCCTATTAACTTTATCATATACATATCTATTATATTTTTTAGTTTATTTTTCTATTCATTATGAAAAATATATAAATATTTATATATTTCTCTATTTACACTTTTACAATTCTTCTATCCATCCGTAAAATTTTTGCGGTTACAATTTTATACATTACATCCACTTGAACCCATTGTTATATTCAAATAATTTAAATGATCATTGGTTGAACATTCATATAAATCACATGAAATATCATCACATAAATCATAATCTGTATTATTTTCATTATAACAAACTCCTTGTTTTATATGTGCATAATTAAATTTTTTAGGTGGTACACTAGTCACTACATCATTATTATGAACAACTCTATATGTATTTAATATTTTATTATTGAAATCTTCAACAAATGCTTCATTTCCTACACGTGGAGAACCAAAATTATAATAATATTCAATATTAAAAGGTTCATTATTATCAATAATGTCATATGCAAACAGGGTTGATGCTGCTGATCCTAATGAATGACTTGAAATTAATAAATTTGAAGTATTATATTTTTTTGATAGTGTGTGTAAATTCTCAAATAGATCATTTTTTATATAATAATAATTTTTGTAAAATCCCACTTCAACACATAATGATTTATTTACATATGGACTAATATATTCCACCTGAATATCTTCTAACCAATTATGAATATTAGAGGATCCTCTAAATGCCGTGAAAATTGTTTGTGTTTCATTGTCATATCCCTGAAGAGCTAATGATCCAAATTTTTCTGCAATAAAATCCACATTTGTTAAATCATCGCAATATGTTGATTGTGCTAATATTGCACATTTTAATGCAATCGTTTCATTATAAGATTTCGTTTTTAAAACAAAAAAAAAGAAAATAAATAATAAAAAAATCATATATTTAAATATTACATCACTATATCTTTAATTTATTTGTCTCAACCATTTAATTATATCATTTCTTGTTTTTTCAACCTCATATAAATTTTTCTTCATTTGTACCACTTTCAATCTTTGTATATCCTTTAATTCTTCATGTGTCTTTTTTTCTATTTGAGAATTTATATAGTATTCCAAAAATTTACGCCATACTTCTCTAATAATATAATGTATCATTTCATCGTTTACTATCATCCATTCTTTTTTTCCATTTTCTTCAATGCAAACATCTGTTTTCTTTCCATTTACTTTTATTGGTATTTTATTAATTTTGTTATTATATGATATAAATTGTTTAAATGCACTAATATCACCATCTTGATTAAATAATAATATTTCTATATCTTCATTAAATATTTGTGTATTTTCTAACCATTGGTTTATTGTTATATCAGGTAATTCATTCAATGGTTTATTGTATTTTATTTTATTCAATTCATTTGTTAAATCATTTACTTTTTTATCTAGTTTCAATAACAATTCATAAATATCTTTATTTGTTGGTTCCATTTTAGTTAAAAAAATATTATTATTTTTTTAATCAATTTTTGTATATAATATTTTATATTAGCGGTTATTTTAATAGTATTTAATTAAAAAATTAATATGTTTAGAAATACAAATATATTATGATTTTATAAAAATTATTTTCAAAACATATTATATAATGTTGAAAACATTGAAAATTACATTTAACAAACTTTTGAAAAATAAATATACATTTTATATTGTTATTGTTATTCTTGCTCTTATTTTATATTCCATTTTAAGATACTTTAATATTTATGAAGCCATGACCGATAAGAAAGAACCTATGGAACATGAAAAAGAAGTAGAAGAAACTACGGTTGAAGAGGAACCTACTGCTGCTGCACCTAAGGGTGGTGCGGGTACCGTTGTTTCTTCAAATGAGTAATTTAAATTTATAAATTAATTATAAATTTAACTAAATTAAACGGTCATTGGCGCTTCAAATTGAATATCATCATTATGTTGTTGACTACTAATATTTTGTAATTGTAATTGATCTATTATCTCTTCTCCACCAACATCTCTTGTTATTTTTATACAACAAATTTCTATTTCTTTACATTTAGACTTATATAACTGTCTTCCTAGTGCTAAAATAAATCCACACATTGTTGTTATGAAAAAAGTCCAAAAAATTTGTTGTCCCGAATCCATATATATATATATTCTAATATTTTACATTTATGATTTATACAATATTTATATTATCTAGTACATGAAAATATACTTTTTCTACATGATTTTGTTTTTACATTTAACATTAATAATATCATACAACGATCCACCATTTTTGTTATTTCTTCTGTATTTTCTAGTGTTATCCAACCCATTTTTTTCAATAATTCCATAATTAATAATCTAAAAACTTCTTCAACCTCACCTTGGTTAACATGTAGATTATCAGATTTATCATATATCAAAACCACCATCTTGAGTACTTGTGGCATATCATTTAAATCAAACTTTCCGTCCTTCATTATTTCTTTTATTTCTTTTTCACATGCTGATGTAAATTTCGCATCATTAATTATAGCTTCCACTTTTTTAGCAATTGGTGTTTTTTCCATTATATATATACCATTTTATATTATTTAAATACTTTAATAATAAATAATATAAACATTTTTATACATTAATATTTGGTCTTATAGTCTAGGGGTTATGACTGCGGACTTTGAATCCGCCAGCCTGGGTTCGATTCCCAGTAGGACCTATTCATTTTTTATTATTCTTAAAAAGGAATTCACATATTTTATTGTATCACTTGATGTTGTTTGAAATACAAAAGGAAAAAATGCATGTATAAAAGCTTGAACAGACGCTATTAAAAAATTAATTGATAATGATAGTGATCCTAATGCATGTTGAAAATATGTCATATTTAATTCATTTGGATGTTTATTGAATAAATTGTATATATACATTATAATATAATCATAAAATTTCTTTCATAATATTATGTTATTTGTAATAAAATCATTATTATTATATATAATAATAATAATAATGAGTTGGTTAAGTGATGGTAGTGCCAATAAACTAAAAAATTCTTATGTTCAAGATATAAATAATCAAGGTTATGCTTTAGATATATGTGGAAATGTTATTATAAGGAACGAACAAAGTTTACAATTTGAAAATCCGGCAACAGGTACTTATATTGGTAAAGGAATATTGTCTAATTTAGTAGATGGTTCTAGTAATATTGTTATTGGTAATAATGTGCAATATAATAGATTAAAGCAATGGGTAACTGGTACTATTCCAGATGGTAGTTGGAACAGTGTTGCTTTTGGTAACAATACAATTGTTGCTGTAGGTGGTAGTGGAGTAGGTGGAAATAAAATTGCATATAGTACTGACATTGGATCTAATTGGACAATTGCTGATTTTGATTTTCCTACTAACGAAGTAGGTATTAAAAGTATTGAAATAGAAAAATCAAATGGAGATTTTAATATAAATGAAATTCAGGTTTGGTTTGATGGAGTTAATGAAATATTATATTCGGATGTAGATACAAAATTAAAAGATGAACATTTATTATGGAAAGATAATGATGGTGATAGTTTTTTTGAAAGTTCAAAAGTAACAATTACTTTTGATAGGAATGATTTAACATATAGTAGTCTTCAAGCCATTGTTCTATATAGTGCAAAAAGTAATACTAATTTTAGTAATATGGGCGGTGGTTCTGACAATAGTAACGTTCAAATCACACTAAAAAATGCAGGAAGCGATGGAAGCGATGGTGCTATTGCTAAACAAACAACTACTTTATCAAACGATGATTATTATGTTTTTAAAGGTTTAAATTATGGATCCGCATCATTAGTCGGACATAGTTCATCAACAAATATTATTACAAATACTACAGAAACTTATGATCTGAATTTTAATAAACTCAGAATTAGACGATTGACTAATAATGAGACTGGTAATAATAATGATAATAATATTAATTTAAATAAAGTCCAAGTATGGAAAAGATTAAATTCAGTTGGTACTGATTCAAATGATATGTCTTTTAATGAAATTGTTTTAATTAGTACAGCTAGTGAGGGCGTAAATTTTGTACAATCAAATAACGTTACAGTATATTTAAATGATAATGGTGTTGATAGTACATTTAATTTTTCAAGCGCGGGACAATTAGCTGATTTAACAGGGACCTCCTATTTATTAAGTGGATTTTCTAGCGGCGCAACTGTCGCAAGTAATAATTATATTAATTTAAAAAATATACAATTTATTAAATGTGATTTGATAGGAAGCGGTGATAGTGGAAGTGGAAAAATTTTATCTTCGAGTATTTTTAGATTATATAATTCAGATAAAGGTGATTTTCTTGATTTATCTTTTAATTTTAGTTTTGATGATGATGGTAGTGGACAAGTGAATAAAACTAAATTTATATTTTATGGTCCAAAATATGCATCTTATGATATTAATAATTTTACTATTAATGATTATGCAAGGTTCGCCATTCCATCATTGAATCACGTAAACATTGTTGATTATAATAGTATTATTTCATATAATTTAGATGATATCAATACTAGTTGGTCAACACCAAATGATACCATAAATAATACCATCGATATTCCATTAACAGAAACCATTTCAAATAATGAATTAAAATCTATTGTTGTTTATCCTGATACAAATCATTTAACAAGAATGAAAGGCGTTTCATTAGAATTGGTTAACGAGACAGACGACAAAATATTTGAATATTTAATTTGGGATACGAATGCTGATGTTTATGGAACTACAAATATTTATAGAATAAATGGCGTTTCTAATAATATTGATACCACTTTAGATGTTGTTGATATTAATGATGCATCTTATAATGATATATTAAATATTGTTAGTGACTCATATATTATTGATACTTCGAATATTCATCATATTGAAACAACAATAATTGTAAACAGCAGTATTTTAGGTTCTAGTGATATTGATGCATTTTTAGTTACAACATTAAATAGTGTTGCTTATGGTAATAATCGTTTTGTTGCTGTAGGTAATCAAGTTATTTTGCAAACTACCGATGGATCTTTAAATACTTGGAAAGGTACTTATTTTCAAGAAGCAGATGGAGGTAATACAGAAGACTTTAAAAAAGTTGTATATAACAATGATAAATTTGTAGCTATTGCTCCTAATACTAATGATGTTGAAATACAACCATTAACAAATTCCGTAAATTGGAATACAGATACTATTTCTAATTGGATACCTATTAGTGGAACATTAAGTCAGAGTAATTGGTCTAGCATTGCATATCATAATGCAACTAATTATGTTGCTGTTTCAAATAGCACAACCAATAATGTTAGTGTTTATGATGGTTCATCTTGGACTACTCAAACTGTAAATGGAACAAACGGTCTTTTAAGTATTGTATTTGGTTTAAATAAATATGTTGCCGTTGGACCCAATATTCTTATTTATAGTACAGACTATGGAGAAAATTGGAATACAGGATCCACTCAAACAGGTAATTGGGTTTCTGTTAAGTTTATTGCTGCCACTAATCTCTTTGTTGCTGTTTCTACAACTGAAGAAAAACGTATTATTTATAGTGAAGATGGTATTAATTGGATATTATCTAATGTTGAACAAAGTTTATGGAAAGATATTACTTATACTAGTGCTGAATACGTTGCAGTTGCAGAAAGTGGTACCAGTCAATTATTATTAAATTTTGGAAGAGTTGCAAATAGTATAGCTATTGGTAATGATTCACAAGCAGAATATTTTAATAGTATAGCAATTGGTAAAGATGCAATAGCACCTGGAGAAAATACAATTATATTAGGTGGTCCAGATAGTCAAGGGCTAATTATTCCAAAAGGAACAACAAGTGAAAGACCGATTGGTGAAGTTGGTATGATACGGTTTAATACAGAGGTCGGTGCATTTGAAGGATACAATGGTGTAGGATGGGTTAATTTCACTACACCACAACTTGCTCCACAACCGGATCCTGATCCGGAACCGGAGCCCGAGCCTGAACCAGAGCCTGAGCCTGAGCCTGAGCCAGAACATGAACCTGAACCTGAGCCAGAACCTGAGCCTGAACCCGAGCCTGAGCCTGAGCCTGAGCCAGAGCCTGAGCCTGAGCCTGAACCAGAACCAGAGCCTGAGCCAGAACCAGAGCCAGAGCCTGAACCAGAGCCAATGCCTGAGCCAGAACCTGAACCAGAGCCTGAGCCAGAACCTGAACCAGAACCTGAACCAGAGCCTGAGCCTGAGCCTGAGCCTGAGCCGGAGCCTGAACCAATGCCTGAACCTGAACCAATGCCAGAACCTGAGCCTGAGCCTGAACCAGAACCTGAACCAATGCCTGAGCCAGAGCCTGAACCAATGCCAGAACCTGAGCCTGAGCCAGAGCCTGAACCAATGCCTGAACCTGAACCAGAGCCAATGCCTGAACCAATGCCAGAACCCGATCCAAATTTATTAGCATTAACTTCACCATCAGCTATGAACATTGTGAATGACGGAGGAAACAAATATCTTTTGAATGGTGAAATAACTTATAATGCTTTACGTACATATGGATTAAGTAATTATACTTATGAAATCACAGGTGTTCCTTCAGACCATCCTGTTGCAATTGTAAGTGATTTATCACAAAATATTGTTTATACTGGAACATCAGAAGACACAACTCCAACATCAAATCGAATAGCTGGTTATACATATTATAGTGGTACAGTAATAATAACAGTCAATGGGGATTTCCTACAAGCTAGTTTGCATTGTTTAAATCATGGATACATGGGTGGAGAAAATTTATTGGTCTATTCAAGTTAAATCGTTTAAGTTATATATTTATATAAAAAAGTATAAATATATAATATAATGAGCAGTTATTTTGATGATAAAGAATTATTTGTTGGTCCACAAACTCATCAATATGGAAGTCATATGGTAACTACTGACGTTAAAAAACCAATACAAACAAAATATATTAATGTTGACACAAGGTTTAGAGATGATTATAATAACAATTTTACAATAGATTATAATTTAACTTTAGATGATCGTACAAATGATGTAAAAAGCATATATGTAACAAATTTAGAATTACCAATATCTTTTTATAATATTTCTGAAGCGTTAGGAAACAATGTATTTAAAGTAGATACAACAATTATTACTGTACCAGATGGAAACTATGATGCATCTACTTTGGCAACAACAATAGATGGTTTATTACCTTCTGGAAGTTTTGCAATAGCAAATAACAAAGCAACAATAACCGGAACATTTGATGTATATTTCAATGTCGATAAAGATGGAAATTTCAATAGATATAATTTAAAAAGCAGTTTAGGTTGGTTATTAGGATTTAGAGAACCACAATATACAGTAGACGGTTCTCAAATAACTGAAGGATTGGTTAATTTAAATGGTCCAAGATATTTGTACTTAACAATTGACGAATTCAATAGTAAAGTAAATAGAAATACACTTACAAGAATACAATTAAATAATACTAGTTATCCATTTGGAACAGTATTGCCTGCAAGTGTAGCAAGTGGTTCTTTGGAGTCCGAATTACGTACATATTCTGGTAAAAATGATTTACTCAAAATACATGTACGATTGATAAATGAATTCGGAAAAGTAATGGATCTAAATGGTGAAGACATTTCTTTTGTTCTAAAAGTGGAATATGTATAAACAAAAATATCAAATGTCTGCATAATTAGAGCAAACATTGTCATTCTTTTTGTTTAATTTTCATATTTAAGGATTATTAGGATAGGTTGGTGCGACAGCATTGCCGTCGCCGCCTCCTCATCCGCCAATTTTTTCATCATAATCTATGAATTTAGTAGTTAAACTTACATCTATTTCATATAAATCATCATTAATTTTTCTTAATATACAACCTGGTCTAATTCTGCGTACTGTATTTGTTATTTCAGATGTACCTTTTTTTTCTTCTTCTTCAAATCTGAACATGGAGAGAGATGGTAGTATTTGATCTCTTTCAATTTTTTCTTCTTTACCTAATTCAAAATTCAATTTATTGAAATTTGATTTAGTACCTTTAAAAAAACTATGTTTTGTAGTTGGTGAAGTAAATTTTTGTATTTTATAGTTTATATCACTCCCTCCATTTTTCTCCATAATAATATAATAATCTACATTTCTACTTCTAATATTAATAGACTCTACAATTTTTTTTAATTTTTCATCTATCTGCATTCGTGTCCATGCATCATCATCATCATCATCATCACCACCTTTTACACATTTTCGAGAACGTCTTTTATTTGTTTTCTTAGAACGTTTTACACGTTTAGCACGTGTATATTTAGAGCGCGTGACATTTTTTTTGGTAAATCCCATATAATATATATATACATATTTTATGGCATGTTCTCCAAGTTATATTTCTTATTGTCATATAAAATAATCGATTTGACTTTCTTATTTAAAAATGGCCAAACAATTGAGGACATACTATAAATATACCAATTGGGATTAATAATACAAATTTTTTCTAAATGATGGCTATATTTTGTTGAAATAAGTTGTCCCAAACCTATGCCAACTTTATGTTGCATTAAATGTATTAAACCATATCCAGAACAATCTATAATCCACATCCACTTTTCTGTTTTAATAGTATTAAATTCGTTCGTATAATGATGAATAATTCCAGAACAATCATAATATTTTGATGCTTGTGCTGGACAAGTATAATAAATTGTCATGTTCTCATTTTCAGAAATTTTTTTTAAAGAATGAGAACTTGGATCTAATTCGCAAATACTGCAAGTCATATATTATAAATAATAAAAATATCTCAATATATAAATGAATTGGTTATTGTGGGTATTTTCTTGACTTATAAAGAATTTTAAAAAATTGATTAATAAAAAACATAAATATTTTATTATTATAATTATGTTTTACAATAATGAGATTATATTGATTATTAGTGTTGTTGGTATATTGATATTTTTGATAATAATAATGTTATTTTATCATTTTTGTATAAAAACACAAAATAAAGAAGAAAAACAAATACATCAAATAAATGAAATGTTATTAGAAGACCCCGAAAATCAAATTAGATCGTCTAGTATATTAACAGAAGAAGTGTAAATAATATTTTAAAACTTTTTTTTAACATTACAAGTTATAAAAAAGTTATATATAAATAATAAAAATTGATTAATATAAAAACATATATGCATTATATTATAGATATGTCTTTAAGCAATGAACAAAATTATGCATTAGAAAAATATAAAAAAGGAGAAAATTTGATTATAACTGGACCAGGAGGAACAGGAAAATCTAAATTAATCAAAGACTTTCAAACACATTCTTTTTTAGAAAAAAAGAAAGTACAAGTAACTGCATTAACCGGATGTGCAGCAATTTTATTAGGAAGTAGTGCAAAAACAATTCATTCGTGGTCGGGAATAAGAACAGGAAAGGGAACAAAAGAACAAATAATAAATCAAGCAATGAAAATACCAAAAGTACGTTCAAATTGGTATTCGGTAAAAACATTGATTATTGATGAGGCGAGTATGATGAGTTTAAAAATATTTGAAGTATTGAATGAATTGGCACAAAAAATACGATATTCCAAAGAACCATTTGGAGGAATACAAGTAATATTAGTTTGTGATTTTTATCAATTACCACCAATAGAAACGATAAATGATGAAGAAAGTGGAATGTTTTGTTTTCAATCAAAAAAATGGAATGATATATTTCCTTTGGAAAATCATGTAGTACTGAAAAAAATTTTTAGACAAACTGATACTGAATATATTGAAATATTAAATGAAATAAGAATTGGAGAACTTTCAAATAAATCAAAAGAAATACTTAAAAAATACGTAAATAGGCCTTATAATAAAGAAGAATATAATGATGTAGAGTTGACCAAGTTGTTTCCAACAAGATATAAAGTGGATGTTGTAAATAATTATGCTTTTAATAAATTATCTGGAGAACCTGTGAAATATTCTTATGAGAAAAACACAAATAATACATTTTATTTAGAATATGGAAAAAAAGACAAACTAAAAGACATAGAAAGAGATAAAATAGAAGATTGTTGTAAATTAACACCATTACAAGAAGATGCGGAATTGAAACAATTATTATCAAATTCTCCTTGTATGGAGGAATTAGAATTGAAAATCGGAGCAGCAATCATGTGTAATGCAAATATTAATATGGAAAGTGGAATATGTAATGGTTCTCAAGGAATAATAATAGATTTAGTAGGAATAGAGAAAATACCAAAAATAAGATTTGCAAATGGTATTATAATGTTGATTGAAAAATATCATTGGCAATCGGAACAATATCCAAAGTTATCAATATGTCAATATCCGCTACAATTAGCATGGGCATTAACAATACATAAAATCCAAGGAGCAACATTGAAAATGGCGCAAATGGATATAGGAAAAGATATATTTGCATATGGACAAACATATGTAGCTTTATCGCGAATAGAAACATTAAGTGGATTATATTTATCGAGTTTTATGGGAGAACGTGTAAAGGCACATCCAAAAGTGAAGGAATTTTATAATAAAATACCGGAAATAGAAGTACCGGAAATATCACAACCGTTATTTAAAGAATTTGAATTTAAAGAAGAAACAGTAGATACAACAAAAAAAATAATAATAAAGAGGAAGAAGAAAAATCTATAAATAATATTTAAAAATTTTTTAATGAGTAGAGATTTATTAACAGAAGAAACTAACGAAATTAATGAAAATATTCAATTACAAAATATAGATGAAAATTATACTGATAATCCAATTGATCATGGATGGTTAGATAACTATAGAGATATTTGGTATAGACCTTTTGAAGTAATTGATATTTCACAACCAAACAATATTTTTAATGAAGGACACAATAGGGCAATTGGTTTATCATGTGAAAGAGAAAAAGATCCTGTTAATCCGAATTCTAAAATTTATATGAAATTAACAAAACTAAAATATATTAAAATGCCAATAGAACGTGAAATAAATCCACATAGTAGGTATAAATATAAAATAGATTTAACACCTACTTTAAGTGAGTTTGAACATAGATTTATATTTAAAAAAATAGAAATTGAAAATCTAAGCGTTAATATATGAACGATTTAGAATTAATTAATCCAAATATATCTGAAAATGGAATTTCTAAATTCATTTTTTTAAGACCAATAACTTTACAGCAGAACCAACCAGATAAACCGAATATTTTTGAACTAACCTATTCTATGAATATGATAGAAAAAGAAGAACAACAATGTAAAAATAGAAAATTGGCTTTTAATTTTAAAGAATTACAAGGATCAAATAATTTTAAACATAAATTTGTATTTAAAAGTTTGATAAAAAATATACAAGAAGATGATGAAAAAGCACAAGTATTAGCAACACTCATATACAAATCTGGTGAAGAAAAGATACAGCACAATATTTGTGGTAAAATTGATAATACAGAATTAGATACATTAATAGAACAACCATTGCAAGAACCATATTATTTATGGGGAATATCTTTTCCAAATACGGGACTTTCAAGTTTGAAAAGAAAAAAAACAAATCTTTCACCATTAATAGAACAGGAATATATTGAATTTTATGATATAACAAAATTATTAATAAATGATGAAAATTTTATAAATAAACATTTGCTAACAATTACTCCTAGCGATAGTGATCGAATTTTTACATATAAAACAATTGAAACATCATATACACCAGTTGCGGGTTTGTCAAATTATACAAAAGGAATACACGCGTATATGCATGTAATATATTATATAACGAATATTTTTGGTTTTGATATAAATAATATATTTACAACTGTATTTTTAAAAAAATTATTATTAAAAAATACGGATAAAAATATTAAATTAATATTTAAAATAGAAGAAGAAGACGAAGGTCTATTAGGAAATTTAATAAATAGTGGTTCGAGTTTAATACACGGTTTCTTTGTTATTGCTGATATGATCCATGGAAAATTTTCGGATGCAGGTTCCGAAGCATTGGCTATCTATACTAATTTGAATAAAATACCAATTGTAGAATCAAATAGATTAACAGATGAAGAAATTGCTGAATTCAAAAAATCAGGGATATCAGAAACATTAATTAAAAGTATTAATTATAAACAAGATTTATTAGACACATATATAAATAAAATTAAAGAGAAAAATTATTATAAAATGCTTAATGAAGAACGCCATCAAATAGCAAATTACAGTGCGAATATATCTGACCCTCTTCCACTAGTAGAAAATAATATTCCCCTTACACCGGATAAACAAATAGCTGTAGCAGGAAAATCCAGAAAATCAAAGAAATCCAAAAAATCAAAGAAACCAAAAAGAAAAACCACAAAAAGAAAATCAAGAAAATCAAGAAAATCTAAGCGTTAATATATATATGTCAGTACCGCTAAGTTTAGACGATTATAATCAATTAAATTTTGAAGAAATACGTAATAAAGCAGATGGTAATTGTTTTTTTGAATCATTGTCATATTTAGATGTACAAGATGCAAAATTTCATAATATGTATAGAGACAGAATATGTAATTTTTTGAAAGGTTATAAAATGGCTACTACAATTGATTTAGAACAAGAAGGAGGTTGGTTACTTAATGATGATTTAGATCAAGAAGTAGGTCAATTAATTAATGACGGCAATTATAAAAGCTTACAAGCAAATAAAAAAGGTTTAAAAAAACTTTTGGCATATCATGTAAAATCCGCTAGTGAGGTATATATTGAGCAAGGTTGTAAAAACAAAGTTTGGGCCGGAGATATTCATGTAATAGCATCATGTTTATTATTTAACGTTAATATAACACTTTATATACTAGCGAACAACAGCTATACTCTTGATATGTTTGAAGTTGATCCTAGTCGACCTACATATAATTTTAAATTTTACGATTTAGAACATTATGAAGCACTAATTCCAGCACCAGTATATACTCCACCACCAACTGATGATTTAATAGTATTTGACGAACCGCGACTTACTGCGTCTAACAACACAATAAGAACAACAAGAAAAAAAAAAGATAGTAAAAATAAATCAATAAAAATGGAGAAAGAAAAAAAAGAACCAGTTAAATTACTAAACAGCAAGCAAATTAAACAAGAAAAAACAGAAAAAACAGAAAATTTTGAAAAAGAATTTGACAAGTGGAGTAAGTTAAATTGGAGTAAGTTAAATTAAAAAAATTTCACAATAAATACAATATATATGTATAATATATATGGTAGGTGTAAGCATACTTCCTGTAGCAATTCATAAGAATAAATTATATTTTTTATTTGGTAAAGAGAAAGCATTAGAAAATGGTATTCGTGGGTTCTCGGATTTTGGTGGAGGAAAAGAAGATGAATCTATATTTGAAGGAGCTATTCGTGAAGGTTGTGAAGAATTAACGGGATTTTTAGGAACTAAAAAAACATTGAAAGATCGAATAAAAAAGGCAGGAGGAACATATCAAATAAATTTTGATGATAAATATTATTCCCATATTTTTTTAATGGATTATGATGAGAAATTACCGTTATATTACAATAATAATCATGATTTTTTATGGGAAAAAATGAATAATAAACATCTTTCACAAACCAAATTTTTCGAAAAAATGAAAATAGAATGGTTTACAACAAAAGACATGAAAAAACGAAGAAACGAATTTAGACCATTTTTCAGAGAGTTTGTAGATCGCATTTTGAACGAAGTACCAAAAATAAGAAAGTTTCTTAAAAAGAACAAAACAAAAAGAAAAAGAATTGCAAAAAATAAGACATATAAAAATCATTGAATAATGTATAATAATGTCTAATCAATCATGGCGTAAATATGGTGGTTTGAATAAAATGGAAAAATTAAATAATATTACAGTAAACTCATTTGTTACAGATAAGTTTACTGTGAGAGAAGTGGCTAATGAGTTTCAAGTGTCTTCACTTTCTGTTTTTGGTGATGCAAATTTGTTAGGTGCATTAAATGTAGCAACCCAAGCTGATTTTAACGGACCAGTGAATTTTAATAGTACATACCCAGGAAAAGGTTTAACAATTTTGGATGGTAGAATAACTTTTGCAGATCCTAATACAGCGGGTACTTATTTAGTAGGTGCACAAAAATCTGCTTTCGACGAAGGGCCTATTGGTCAAGCATATATGCTTGGTGTAAATCAATTAGAACCTACTGCTACTTTAGATATACAAGGTGCTGAATTAAAAGGTATTCAAATTTATGCAGGTAGATCAGATAACTGGAATATATTGGCTCAAAATGCTAACCCTAGTACTGTTCAAAATAGCCAAAATATATCAAAAAATACAGGTATCTCACTTTTTACAAATTATGATCAATCATCTATATTATATTATTGTGGAAATAATTATGGTCCTTCAGAAGGTGATTTACCACAACCTGCTGATTTATCATTAAAATATACCAAAGTAGATACAACATTTACAATAGGAGGCCCAACAAATACAAAAATAAATACTAATTTATTAGTATCCAAGTTCTCAACCTCAGCACATATTTCGGATGAAACAATGGCAATATACGATGTTTCAGCCGGATTGTATTTACCTGATGTATACAATACAAATGCTTGTTATGGAAATGCATTAAGTTTAGTTGCTACAGATAATTCATCCAATACAATATTAAATATAATAGCACCTAATCAAAATGGATTGAACGTAAAAGGTGGTGCATATGCGAATGATATTGAACGTAGTATGGGAATTATAGATGTTTCGAATGTATTGTATGGAACAAATGTTGCACCTGCTCAAATGGTTGTATCAGGAAAAGATAAAAAGAAATATCCAAAAACGGTTGGTATAAACACACACACACCACAAGTAGATAATTATATTTTAGATATAAACGGTAAAACGAATTTATCCAATAATGATTTGAAAAAATTAACAACTACTACTTTTGAAGTATTTGATGTAGATTGTTCAAAAACAAATAAAAATTATGCAGTAATGGTTGGAGGTCCTTATACACAAACAATACCAAATCAGCAATATAAAACAAAATATTCAAATGATGGAGGAATAACATGGAACGATAGTGCTACTATTATTGACCTTTCAGGAACAACACATATTTTGGAATCGGTATATGTAAAAGATGCTTCTTATTCGGTGATTGCGTCAAAGACGGGTGAAAATATGTTCTTTTCAAAGAATAGTAATCAAAGTTATTTACGTATTAAAAGTCCTAGTGATCCTAATGATGTTTATAGTTTTACAAGTATTTACATTTCACCTACAAATACGGTATTTATGGGTTTACAGGATACACAATTTACTGTTGGTGTTACTACACAATACACGTCTGGTGGTATATTGTATTTTAATTTTGATTTTGATACTTACGATTCTCCAATAGGTGATGTGAGTAATAATAAAATATCAGATATAAATACTATTTCTTTGGATGGTCATAATAATTTTGTATACGCATTAGGTCATGAAAAAATAAACAAATATGAATACGATTCTGATGGTGCATTTAATTTACAATATTCACAAGTACTTGTTGATACTAGTTATAATAAAATCCGCGTTTTTGATGAAACTACTGCTATTGCAGTAGGAACAAATGCAATCATTTTTACAAAAAATGGAAAAAACTGGACAAAAACAGTATTAGACGGATCATTGAATGATGTAACATTCAAAGATGCAAATAATGCATTAGTAATTGGTGAAGATAGTAAAATGTATTATTCAAGAGATGGATTTGCAACATGGACACATGTTGAAAAAAATGCAATAAATTCAAATGGAATGGGATTTTTATTAGATAATAACATGAATTTGACTTCTGTTTATATGCCGGATGATGATAGATTTATAATTAATACACAAGAAAGTGAATATGTAGAAAATTCATCAACAGGAAGTACCAACATTATACATAGTTTTTTACCAGATTTACTAAATAGACCAAATAACAGTGCAATTGATATTTATGGTAACATAGATATTTCGGGGGATTTAATCGTAAACAACAAAGGAAAATTACGTACAACAAATAATAACATTGATGTATTTAATGAAACAGTAGATGTGATAAATATTGGAAACGAAGCAACAACAATTAATATTGGAGGTACTTCGTCAAATGTTATATTAACAGGAATATTGGATGGAAGTTTTAATGTAGATGAATTAGTTGTATTGAATGATGTATCTTTTAATAGTGATTTAGTAGTAGGTGGCGATGCATCTTTTAATAGCACATTAGAAGTAAAACCAAGTGGTCATTTATTAATAAATAGTGATGCATCATTTAATTCGAATGTGGATTTTAATAATATAAATATTGCAAATAATGCAACTTTTAATACTGCAGTAAATATTACAGGAAACATAGAACAATTTTAATTAATTGTAAAACTTTGAAGAGTATCTATGCTTTTATTAATAGTTTTAATACTATCATTTAATTCATTCATTTCTTTATTTTTTTCATGTAAATAACAAATTGTGTTTTTGCATATATATGAAAAATTATTTTCTTCATCCAATAAATCGGTTGTTTCAATATTATCAATAATATAATTTATATTATTAATGAATTTTTTGTACTCATTTATTGGTTTAATCATGTCTACTGAATATTTTCCGTTCATGTTCTCTATATCTTCATTCAATCCTGAATAATCAAATAGTTTTTTCATTAATAAAAACACTAATTTTCCGTCTTTTCTAAAACCATATAAGTTGTTTTTATCAATTTTGTCTATTTTGTGTTTTCCCATAAACATTTTCAAAACTTCGAAAAACATATTGAATGATTTGTCTTCATCATTTAAATATTTCAATGTTTCGTAATATTTTTCTTCTATACTTATTGATTTGTTTGTATCAATAAATTTCATATCAATAGTAGATGTCATATTTCCCATTTTATATTGGATTTATTTTAATAAAAATAAATTCAATTTTTTTATTTATAGTAGTTAAGGATGAAAAGCAAATTCAGATTATGGTTAAACATATGTACATCCACAATCTTGTGAAACTGTTTTTGCTACATATGCTCCGCAATTACACTTCTTTTTCCATGGTGTCTTTAAACAATCACAATCCAATGTTGATTTTTGAGAACTCTTTAATTTACCATCACTATTATAAACTGGTGGTACCAATCTCCCTGGTGCTTTCATAATTGGAAAACACGATTGTTGAATATCTGGTAATGGTGTACGATTAACGCGATTTTGTGTATTAGTGCATTCAAATGTAGGGCAATTTACAGATGCTTCAATCTCCATATCAAAAACATTTGTTTTATTTGTTAAAGGTAATTTGTTATAAGTTGTTTTTGTATTTATGGTTGTTGTTTCTAAATTATATTGTTTAAAATTAATATAATTCTTTGATCCGAGAACCGAAGGCTGTTGTGATAAATTTTTCAACATTACCTGGGTTTTTCTTAATTTTAAATAATCACTCTGAGACATTATATTATAATATTATATTTTTATCAGTTTTAGTATCTACATAATATTTTGCTATTTTAAAAATTATAAATGAAAAAATTAAACCAACAATTAAACCTATTATTAATTGTTTCATTGTATGTCGATTAAAACTATGTCTTTGATACAATGTCAATATTATTATAAAACAGGAAAATATTGTCCAAATTATATTTGAAGTCATATATAAAAAAAATGTTGAATATGCTACTGATTGTGCATGTCCAGAAGGCATCGCGTATTTCTCTGTATGTTCAATTGTTTGATAATCTTCCATCATTATTTGATTTTTTGGTCTAGGTTCTCGAACAATATGTTTTATTGTTTTATTTAAAATGGAATTCAAAAAATATCCAATTATATATGCGAATAAAAATATCTTTTTATAAAATAATTTATACGTTGTTAATATAAACAATAAAGTAGGACCAAAAAATCCTAATTTCTGAAAAATGCTATATTCCATATATATTATTATGTTTTTTTTTGTTGATATAATTGTTCACAAATAAACGAAAATGACCAGTTTGCTCCATTTAGATCTACAAGTTCTCCTTTATCATTCATTAACTTCACCGTCATTCTATTTATATTTACTGGACCAAAATATGTTCTTTGTTGATTTTGTAATGTACCACCAAACTCCACGAATATTTGATTGTTTTTCAATCCTGATATTTTTAAAGGCACCAATGCAAACACATTTTTTGCAAAAGGTCCACTTGAATAATATTGCACTGTTCGAGCAGACAAAGAATTATTGGACGATATAATTGCATTTCCGGATGTTGCATTTGAACTCAATATTTCTTGTGCTGCGTATATCTCATTTTTCGTCATATTTTGACCGTTTTTCTTTATTGTTGATGTTAATGGTTCTCCAGATGAAGGATTGGCACGTGTTGCTGATCTTACTGAATATGATGGAAGTGATGTTGTTGTTTCTTTTTGTGCAGTTGTTACTACACCATCATTCAAATGATTTTGATTGTAATCATCTAAAATAATCATAAAATAATTATAAATATTAATACTTACAACATTATCTCCTGTAATTGAACACACATTTACATCACTCGTTGATGAAGTAAAATCTGTTAAATAATATTCTGTTGAAATTCTGAAACCCAATATCCATCCCAATGTTGCATCCCAAGTTGTATTTGTAACAATGTTTGGTCCTATTGCATATGTAACAAAACTCAATGGATCATAAAACACAACTCGGTAATCTTTGGCACGATATGTTTTATTCATATTTAAACGTAGTTTAATGTTATTATTTGGCAATACTGTTAATAGTGTGTTATTTGATAAATTAAAACCACCTGTTGTTACTACACTACTAAATTGATTATTTATTACATTTATTAATTGATCACGCGTATAATTACCTGGTGGTATTGTAAATGTCAAAGAATTTGCGTTTGTTGTTGTAAATATACCTTCGCCTCCGGCATCACTTAATGGTCTTATAAAAATTTGATCATTGACTGCTGTAGTAATTATACACTCTTTACTTACAATCTTTGAAATACCTCTTACTTGTGAATAACTTACATTTGGTGTATTATATAAATCATCACCTAAACTAAATGTAGATTGACCAATATTTAAATCAAATGCCCATACATTTGACGCATCTGTATTTATGTCAAAAGTAGTAGGTGTTGTTCCAAATATTTTATCATTCAAAAAAGTCAAATTAAAATCACTTTGTGTTAAATTTATTCTTTTTATTATTGTTAATGTTGCTATTATATTATTTCCATCTTGAACAAGCGAAATATTTGTTCCTGCCAAAGGATTACCACTTCCATCATCATAAATGTTTATTTGATGATTTATATCCGCTTCCAATTGCGGTGCAGTATTCAAGAAATAGGTTTTTTTGTCTAATGAATTTCCATCACCATCAGTATCCCATGTCACATCTAATGCGGATATTGTGATTTCCGGATAATTCTTATTTCCGAATGTGTTTTTCGGAAATATTTTGAAAATTTTATCATCCTTTTTCAATTCTAAACCACTACCTCCTATTGAGAACGTTGAAACCAAAACATTGTTACTTGATAAATCAATATTTGATATATCTGTTATTTTACCACTATTTTGTGTTAATTCATTTATATTTGTTAACTTATCTTTTACAACACTGTTCTCCAAATCCAGAAAATAACTTTTTTCTGTAAATCGTTTTGTTAAATCTACTTTCAATTCAAAAAAGTTATCGTTATTGTCTACTTCTGCAAATGTATTTAATATTTTGAAAACTCCGGACGTATTGTCATGATCTTTGCTATTTTCGTTTGTATTTATTATGTTTGTATTAATTTCTGCTATTAAATCATTCAATAAATAAGAACCATTTGTTAATGGAAATTCGAAGTTGTTTAAACTATTATCAAAAGAGGATTTTTTACATTCCAACAATATTTTTGGATTTAATATTACATCAAATGTATTTTCTTCTGTTTTTGTTTCTGATACAATATTACTTACTTCATTTATTGAAGTATTAAAGACAAATGCTGAACTAGGTCCTGTCCATATCTCTGTATCTTGAGGAAAAATCACACTTATTTTACTATTTTGTGTTTGGTTTACATTAAATCTATTTATTCTAACATGCATTTCATAATGTGAAAATCCTTGACCAACCAAATTATTTACTGTATCTGTTGTTAAAAATACATCTCCCAATATATCTGTCGAACTGTTTGTTACGTTTATACGTTTTAATTGTGATATATTCAGTAAATTCGCATTATTTTGCAATTGAGTATTTAAATCATTTACTAATTCTTGACGCGAATAGGTTGTTCCTGTTTGTAATGACAAATTAATTCTAACGCTGTTTATTATTGTTGAGGTATTTACATTGTATTCAGAACTTACTGAACTATTTACATAATTAACAATATCAAAATAATTGTTGTTTGTTGTTAAAGAAAAATTACTTACATTTGTATCACTATCTACGACACTTTGAGTTTGTAATGGTAATACTTCTAATTTTGATTTTATCATGTATCCATAATATTTATTGTAATTAAATCCTAAAAATGATGGTATGGATTTTGCCTTGTTTTCAGTATCGCTTGGTATAAAATTGTTGGGATTTAGAAATTCTATTTCATATTGGTTCTCGTTGTAATGTTTTGATATGTCAAAATTCAACGTTCCTTTTGATTTTGCATAATCATATATAATTTCGGTATTGTTAAAACTCGCATCTGAATAAGATATATCTGTTTTTATTGTCGTTAATGATAGATTTACTGCTGCTATTAATTCTTCGGCAGTATAATTACCTATTGGTATTTCTATTTTGATATCGTGATTTCCATTATCTATTCCTGATGAATTACCTTTTAAAAAGAAAAAATTACTTCCATAATTATTATTTATTGTATACCATGTATAAGGTATTTGTATTGAATATAATTTCAAGTTTAAAACATCTCTTAATGGATCTGATAAATTAAAAGTGAAATCTGAAGACAATGATGATTTATTGTCTCTGTATTGACTGTCTATACTTATTATTCGTTTTGTTGTTTGTTGTAATAATGGATTTAATGTACCTTTTGCATAGTCTAAAGGTAATGTCATTTCCAATTCACTTTCGGATTGTTTTGTTTCTTTTTCTGGTTCTTCTTTTTCTTCTTTTTCTTCTTCTTCTTTTTCTTCTTCTTCTTCATTTTCTTCACCTGTAACAAAAAAACGTTCATAAATTTTATTATAAAAATCTGTTAAACGATCTCCTGATTCACCTCCAATATTAGTATATTTCCATATCATATTGTTGATTTTTGCTTCAAGTTCTCTATCCGATGGATTTACTAAGTCTAAAATATTATATAAGTCTGCATCACTATAATTATCTATATTATATATATTTTCTCTCGAATTCATATTTATTATTATATTATAAATTTATATTTGTTATTTCATATTTGTTTTTTCTTTTAATCTTTTTTTAAACATTGTATTTATGAAATCTACTATATCAATCACTTTCAAACATTTAAATAACATTTCTATTGGAAATAATTTTAATCCATGTCCTCGTTTCATATGTGTATTTCCTTTAAAACATAAAATATCCAAAGCCTTCATTATTGTATCTTCTTCTTGTGTCATGGATGTTCTGTCTATTCGTGTAGATCCTACGTAATTATAACGATTATAATTACCATTTTCATAAACGCTATATTTGTTAATATGAGGATGATTTTTTATTAATCCTATTCCCATTATTTTGTTTATATCATTATTCATTTCTAAAACAAACATTATTTTGTCTGTTCTTACTTCCTGACTAATAGGCACTTCTGAACAATAAATACAACCAACTTTTGCATGGGATTTTCGGTATAATTCATTTTCATCCCACGTTCTTGTACTAAAACGGGATGTTAATAAATATTTATTCAGACTTTTCTTATAATCACTTAAGTAAGCTCGTTTCTTAATTTGTTCCATATTTTTTATGATTTATAGAAAATATAGAAATTTTTTATTCAATTTTTATTGCACTTGTGTGATTAATGATGCGTAAGATGGATATTTTTCCCATTTGGTATTTTTCTTAAAAGTTGCATTTTTCAAATTTCTTTCTTTTATTTTTAATAAACTTGGTTCACTATTTAAATATATATCGTTTTGTTGCTGTTTTTCCTTTTTTATTAAACTTTTTATTCTCTTTTGTGGCATTTTTCTTTGAGATGGTTTTGCTTTTCGTGTGCGCGACTTCTTTTTTGATTTTACCTTTTTTGATTTTTTTCCAGGCATTATATAATAACACAATAAAATATTTAAACATAATCATTTTTATACATTATGTTAAATAGATTACCGATTGAAATTATTCGTGAACATATTATCCCATATACTTATAATTCACAACCCGAAGAATTATGCAAAGACATTCGTTCGTTTTATTGTGTTCGTGAACATTTATGTGATGCTTATTATGAACGTTGGAAAAACATTGAACCGGGAGAATATTTTAATTGGTTAGAAAACGATATTATTCGATTTTTGAACAACGATAAAGCCACTATGTGGGGTTATACTGAAAACTATATAGAAAAGATTTCCAGATTATATTTATTAAAAGATAAAAATCAAATAGAAATACGGCTATATATTCATAAAAAAGTTATGTTTTTTGAAACTAAATATGCAATCAACACATTTCTAGGTATTTTAACACCAGACGAACGTATAGAATTAATTAAATTCACAAGCCTCTTAAAAATCGATTGATATGAATAAACATATTTATATAATAATTAATTAAAGAATAAACATATTTATATTTATCTCAAAACAGCATTTCTTTCAATATAACTTATTTTTTTTAAAATATAATATAATAACAATACTTGAGATCGCCTATTTAAATAGAACCATATAAAAAAAACTAATAACATTCAATATTATAAAAATGATTGCAAACAAATAGTAAATGTTTACATTTTTATAATAATTAATTATAATTATTACACTAATTACGCTTTGTAGTAATTTTTCAAAAACATATTGTATTTGTTCTTTTGTATTTTTAAAATAACAAATTTCTAAACATATACATATTTTGCACAAGAATATATGAAAATATTTGAATAAATAAGACTGCATGTTTGGATCATCATATTTTGATGTAATACTACAACTTAATCCATGACCCGTTGTATCGTGATACCACCATGGAGGTATCATTAATGAATCACCTGGTTCAAGTGTCACTTTATATAATTTTAATTTTTTACGTTCTTCTTCATCTTTCATATTCAATGTTTTGTCATTGTGTTTCCAAAATGTGAATTTTCGATAAATATCCCATGGACTGCCACGTTTTAATTGATCATCATTGTCATTGAAATCAAACATATATAATGTTTTTTTTCCAATTATTTGATGTAATAAATAATTTTGCCAAATATGAAAATGACATGAACTTGAGGCATTTTTTCCAAAAAAAATCACTTTTTCACTTTCATTCAAATTATTCAAATAATCATTTTTTATGTATGTATCACTATATAATTCTGGGTTATCAAATTCATCTAGACCTATTTCTGCTAAGTAGTAACGTTCGTCTTTTTCTATTCTTTCAATATATTCTTTCATATCCATCATACTGACATCACATACAATACCTATTTTATGATCTTCTTCATTTAGATAACATTCAACTTCTACTTTATTTGTGCCAAATATTTTTGGCATGGTTTCTATGTTCCAATTTTTATATGCATTTGTATTTTTACAAAAACCTCGTAATATTAGTGGGGTTTTAAAATTATAATTTTTTAGCGATGTTGTATAATCATATTCTTCTACATTTAAATATTTCATTTATATTAATATTACTTGTTTTTTTAATCTAATTAAATTATATATATTTAATGTCTAATAATGATGCAATGATATCTCATGTAAATGAAACACAAAATAAAATTACACAAAGTCTTACTCGACAAAAGAGTAATTTAGAACTATTGAATGATAAATTAAATAAAGTTGCTGAATTTGCAAAAAACAATTATATTAACAAAGATCTTATTAATGAATTATCAAGTGTATCTTCTACTAACAATGAAATTATTGAAAATATTAATGTTTCATTAAATGATATGCTTAATCACGATGCTATGAGTGTACCTGATGAAAGTGTATTAGCAAGTGAAAGTATGGATACTTATCAACCTGAACTTATTGGTGACAATTCTTCTATGACATCAGAAATTGAACGAATGATTGATAATCAACATAGTTCAAGTGAAGCCGATCGTGATTATCAAAGTAGCGCAGATGTTGTTCCAATTGGAGAAGGCATTGATAGACAACAATCTAATATCTCTGAAATGAGTGATGATTCAGAAAGTGACTTACAAAATCCATATTCAAATATAAATCAAGAAATGGAACAAAATATGGATGCAAATTTTGAACCATCAGATGCTTCTAGTATGGTTGATGGTCCTAATATGAAAGTATATAATGCTATTAATACTGAAGATGATGAAGAAGAAGCAGCTAGAAAAGAAAATCAAGGTGGTAAATATCGTAAAACAAGAAGAAGAAAAAATAAATCAACAAAAAAAAGAAAGGGAAAATCAAAAAAGTCTAGAAAATATAGGCGTAAAACAAAAAGACATTAATTTGTATAATATAAATATACTATTATATTATATAATGAACCAAACTATATCAAAACTTATATATAATGCAAAAGAAGAGCAAAGACAATTGACAAATATACATGTATTATTAGAAAATCTTGAAGAAAAAAATAATATGAATAAAACAATTGATTTTAGAAATAATAGTGATAATAATGATGAAGAAACAATAGTATTTAATCAGATTGATTTTAATACAAATGGCGAATTAGTTGAATCCACAGTTAAAGATCTTTTTAAACATCAAACTGCAAAAGGTGGTACTGAAACAAAGCCTATTATAGGAGGTGTTAACGTAACTAATTTAAAAATCGTTAAACCAAGTAAAGAATTAGTTATTGCAAAATTAGAACAAAAAGAAATAAAACATGATCCTGAAACTTTACAAAAAACAATTGATAAAGTTGAAAGTGAAATAAATAATAACTTGGACGATTTTACTACACAAATTCAATTATATATTAATACATTGAACGATGATATTATTAAAAAAGATGCGATGATATGGAATACGTTAGATAATAAAGAAGAAGAAAATAAACTTAAATGGGAACAAGAACTAAACGAATGGATTAACGAACAAAATAAAGATATTCTTGAAACCGAAGGAGAACTTTTGAAATATGATGATAATGAAGTTCGAGAACTTTCTGAAGAAATACATCTTATGGGAGGTAAAAAAACCCGAAGGCGAAAATCGAACAAAAGAAAAACAAAAAGAAGAAAATTGAAACGATCAAAGAAGTAATATTTATACGTTATAAATCGCATCAATGACTATTGCATTATGTATTCCTAGAATTTCTGTAGAATTTACAAAAAATTATATTAATGAAAAAATAAAAAAATTAAATTGGGGTATTATTGAAAATATAAATGAAATACCTCTTTTAAAAGAAAAAGATTTCAAACGAATTATTATTAAATTAAAATGGAATAACAATATTTCAACTGTTCATTATAAAAATTTATTAAGTAATGGTAATTGTGTAAAGTTAGTATATGATACTGATTTACCTTGGTTCTGGCGAATAAATAAATTCAATTAAAATATTTAGAAAAATTGAATTATATATTTTTTTTATTTTTATAAAAGAAATGAGGTTATATATAAGTAAACTTATAAGAATTATGCAAAATATAGACATTCCACATATTTGTTTTGCGATGTATTATACTCCGCATTCATTAAAAGATGTTTGTGATTGTAAAATTTTCTGTAAATATAATCCAAAAAGTAAATTATGTAATTCTAATAAAAACTATTCGTAAATAATTGAAAACAAATATCAACGTTTTTATTAAGAAGATGTCATGGATTGATGAAGAAGAAGAATTATTACAAATACAAGACGATTGCGATACTGAACATATGGAAGAAATAGAATGTGTTTTTATTTTTGTTAATATGAATTCATATATTGAGAAAATTTCAAATGAAAATATTGAACTTAGTTATGACGAAGAAAATGATCGCTCTTTTATTTCAAAAAGCAAAATATTACAAATGATACAAAAACAGAAAACATCTATTAATAATTCTAGATATATTTATAAAGAATCGTGTTGTTTTAATGTTGATTTACAACCTGAAAAAATTAAAGATTTTGCCAACGAAAATCATTTAGAACGTTATAATAATATTTTTTTAAAAAAATTACCTTTATTGGAAGATATTGTTATTGACCCTTCTATTTTTATTTTTCATAATATTAATTGTGTATATTTTTTATTTGAAGAATCTAATAAATCTCTACCTACACCAAAACCTATTTTGAAAATTCATGATGTTAATGAACCTTTTAAAAAAAGCGAAAACTCAAAAAAAGTTACTATTAAAATTAATAAGAAAAATAAAATTACGCGAAAAAAAAATTAAATTCTTTTTTATTTCAAATAAATATATAATATTGCGTTGTTTGTATGCACGGCTTTCATTCAAATTTTGTGTAAATAAAAATAAAAAGTATATAATAACATTTTTATTAATGGTATTATATGTCGTGCAATACTTTAATAAATAATTATAATCAACATGAATATATTCAAAATTCCATTTCCGTTTTTTATTTTTTATGTACAAGAACAGATGAATATTCTTTGTCATATTTGTCCATTTGTTTTGAAAAAATAATTAAACTAATTATTAAAAAAATGAGAACCGAATATTTTGATTATATTATTTATTTAAAATGTTTATTTAAAATGATACCATATACAAGAGATATCTCATTCGGTAAAGGTGAAAAATTAGTCACTTATATGATGATTTGTGTTTTTTTTAAATATTATCCCAGTCTTGCTATTTATGCTTTGAAAGATATTCTAGAAAAAAATATAGGTTGTTGGGCAGACGTTAAATATTTTTGTCATTTTGTTTGTTATGATACAAATTTCTCATGTGAAGAAAAGGAAATACTTATTCATTCTTCTATTAATATTATGTTATATCAACTTGACAGAGACGTATATTTTTGGGATAAAATGTTTCAAGATTATTTGAATAATAATACAAGTAGACCTATTGCAAAAACAATGATTTCTAATGTTGCAAAATGGGTTCCTCGTGAAACAAGTAAATATAAATGGCTTTTTAATAAAATCGTTATACAATGGAATTTTATACATTGTCCTTTTGTTTTTCATAACATTAAAAGTCTAGATCATCATAATAAAATTATGAATAAATGTAAAATGAATTTTCGAAAAATGATTGTAAAGTTAAACAAAGAACTAGATACTGTTCAAATTAAACAATGTGAAAAAAACACACATGATATTTCTCCTGAAAATGTTAGTTTGATGACAATGATTAAACAAAAGAATAATTTTTCTAAACATGATAATTTCAAAGAATATCTTTATCATGGAGAACCTAGTTTTAATTTACAACATAAAAGTACCCATATTTCGCTTGATTATTTTGTTAAAGATGCTATTCGCTTAATTAATAAACCATTTACTAGTAAAATTGCTTCTCAAATGGCTTTTCTTAATAATTCGTGGAAAAAAAATGTACTTATGCATTTTAAAAATAAAAATGTTACTAATATGTTACCAATTGTAGATATTTCTCTAATTAATAAACAAACTTTGTATAATTCTCTTGGATTTGGAATTGCTATTTCTCAAATTTCAAAATTAAATCGTATTATTTTGGTGGAAAATCACTTCGAAATTTTTGAGGTTCTCTATAATACTGATTTTATTGATATTATTCGAGAACTTTTCCCTTTTATAAACAAAACAATTGATTTAAATGTATCAAAACTTGTTGAATATTTAAACACTGCCAATACTCTTATTAATGAACATATTTATTATGTTTTTTTATCAAATAATCAAAATATTTTCAATATTTTAACAGATTTCATTATTGTTAACCCGTATATTAGTATGATTTTCTGGAATGTTTTTACTGTATTAGAAGAAGATATTTTTGATAAATATATAGACACCTTTTCCAGCTATAATGCCTATTTTTTATCTGGATGTTCTCCAACTATGTTATATTCTTTAAATGAAAATATTATTAAAAATAAAACTAATTTTTATTTTATTAACGAATCCATTAGTTCATCTAGATATTCTTCTTTTGATTATATTTTTATTAAATATTTTTTTATTTAATTTGTATCTATATTATCTTCGTTCAAAATATTCATTATATTTGATAATTTTTCTGGATCGAAACCTTCTCCATACTCGGGTAATCCATATGTTTTAATATATTCACTGAACAATGGTGTCATTGTAAATGTCTTCTCCATTGTTAATGTACCTGTTGCATTTGTTACATTGGAAATGTTCTTTTGAGTATTGAATGTATCTATTGTTTTATTTAATGTTTCTATACTTTTTGTTAAATTTTTATTTTGACTATACAATGTATGTGCTTCAACTGCGCCTTTTAAACTATTGATTGTTATATTTAAAAACACCTTGAAATTAATATTATTCGATTCATTTCTTATTTTATTTATATAATCATATAATTTTATATAATTGTTAAAATCCTTTGGAATATTATCATATTTTTTGTTTGCCAAATTTATCAAATAATTATCATTTATTATGTTTATTGAATTAAATGTATTGTTTGATAGTATTAACTCATTTTCTTCAAACGCTTCTATTGATGCATCATACATAATTGGACGTGTTTGTGTACTTATTGGTTCATATGCTTCGGTTGATACATCTATTGTTGCGGTTGATGTTTTTATTTTTATTATTGGTATTCTTTTTTGTCGAAACAACGATGTTCTTGTTGACATTGTTGGGTTTCCTAATAATGATGGCATTTATTATATACTTAGAATTAATTTAAGTACATAATATTAAAAATATTTATGTTTTTTTTATAAAAATTGAATATATTTCTTATTGTTTTATAAAATTCATTAATCCTTAAAATCAATAATGACTTCAATGAATAAATTCTGTAAAGTGTGCAAAGATATGGGTAAACCAGAAAGTGTGTGGAAATCGCATTATGTGCGTCAAACTCCTCATCCTAACAGTGATGTAACTTGTCCAACCATTCTCAGTAATGTTTGCAAGTTTTGCAATATCAAAGGACATTTGATTTCGACTTGTGCGAAAAAGAAAAAGGAACTCAAACAAGCAAAACAACAGGTTAAAGAAAAACGATTTGTCGATGTGCAACGTGATGTGCCAATTGTTAAAACACACAATGCATTTTATCTTTTGAATTATGACACCGATAGTGATACCGAGGATAATAGTATACCTGTAGTTGTCTCAAAAAAAAGACCTGTTAATTGGGCAAATATGGACTCTGATAATGAATCAGACGAAGAATAAATCGTTGTAGTTAGATATTGTAGTTAGATATTGTAGTTAGTCATAATATTTTTTTAATCTATTCATATCTTCTTTTGGTATAATTGCTGCATCGTTATATCTTCTTTGTCTTCTTTTTTCTTTTTCTTTTTTTTTTTCTTCTTTTAAATCATGTTCTTCTACTTCTTCTTTTGTTGGTAATGGAAGTGTTCTTTCTTTTTCTTTTAAATCATGTTCTTCTACTTCTTCTTTTGTTGGTAATGGAAGTGTTCTTTCTTTATTATCATATATATTTAGTATTGTTGTTACTATTTCACTTCTCTGTATATCACCTTTGGTAAATTTACATAATTGTATATTATTTTTGTCTCCTTTATAATTTTCTATTTTTTCCATTATTTCTTTTAACCCATTGTTCTCTATTCGATCACTCTGATCCAAATCTCCTGTTATTAATAATTTTGAATTTTCTCCTATTCTTGTTGTTATCATTAACATCTGATTTGGTGTACTGTTTTGCATTTCATCTGCTATTACTATTGCATTTTTAAAGGTTCTTCCTCGCATATATCCTAATGGTGCGATTTCAATAATTCCACTTTGCATCATTGTTGTTATATCACGATGACTATAATATTCTTCCAATATATCAAATATTGGTCGCACCCAAGGCTCCATTTTTGAATTTAATTTTCCTGGTAAAAATCCAATATCTTCTTCTACAGGCACTATTGGTCTTGTCATCAGTATTTTTTTTACATTTCCACTCTTCATTTGCTCTACTGCATATGAACATGCAAATAATGTTTTTCCTGTACCTGCTGGACCTATTCCAAATATCAATTTATTTTCAGGAGCATTCATTGATTTCAAATATTTCTTTTGTGATTGTGTGCGAGGCAAATACAATGGAGCCATATTTTTTTCTTTGGGTGCTTTGGATTGTTTCATTTTTATTTGCATTCGTAAGGGTCTTATTAAAATATTACTTCTAAATGAATTACACATTGAAATAAAAAATAACATAATAAATAATCTCATAATTATTAATTATATTTTAATATTTTAATTAATACTCAAAAGTTGCTTCTTCGTCCGATCCATCTACAGTTTCATCGTCTGATTCATCCGTTATTGTAGTTGTTATATCGGATGATAACCTCCAATTTAATGGAGCTTCAATTTCATTGTAATGACGTATAGAGCGTGTATCATATTTTAATGCTTCTTGCATTGTGAATGTAGGATGCTCTAAATCACTTATTACTGTATATTTTTTACATATTCCAATTTTTTTTAAATATGTACGTCCGAATTTTGGATTATATTCCAGTAATTCAAATATTTTTCTATTGAATAATATATAACTCTTACGCGTTTTTTCTATACCATCTATATGATAATTATAAACCAAATATAAATAATAATAGGGTCTTAATATTGAAATAAACTTTTGTTTATCTACATCTTTACTTATCCTTTTTCCAGAACTTGATGAAGACTCTATCATCCTTTTCATTGCTCGAAAAAGTACTATTGTATTTGTTTTATGCACATATTGTTTTATATATTCATCACGTATTAAATATTCATTTTCTATTTTGAACCGTTTCATTTCAAAATCACATAGAAAATAATTATGAAATAATGTTGAAAATTTATAATCACTTTTTTTTATTTTAAAATATATGTTATATAATATTGCTTTTGAAAACTTTATATTATTATAAGGGTTCTTTATTGGTAATGGTTCTGCGAAAAAACTCTGAGTATTTGATAATAATACATCTATGTGATTAATTAAATCCTTTATTGTAAACAAATAACACGAATTATTTTGAAATATTTTCATTGTGTTTTTTTGTTTTTCATGTAATTCGTTTAATAATAGATCTGTTGTTATTTTTGGCTTTATATATTTGTCTCTATATATTTTTGCCAATTGTGCAAATCCATTGTACGCTCTTTGTGTTTTATATATTAATTCTAAAAATTTTACATTTAAATTATCAAATATATTGGATTTTGTATATTCATAATTATTTTTTTGTTTATTTTTTATTATTATTTCATTTGTTAATGGAATTTCACTTGTATATAAATTCTGTATATACATGTATATTTTTGATTTTAATATATTATTCATTGATTTTGAAGAATATACCTCATTCCAATATTCCGACGTTTCTTTAAAATTTAATTGATTATTAAATTGATTATTAAATTGATTATTTGGATATATTATTTTATCAGTATTTCCTATTTTTTGTAATAATAAAATAAATGTTTTCATCTGTTTATTATAAACATATTTCTTTAAATCATTTGGTTTAAGTTGCTGCTTCCACGTTCTTCATGAAAATCATCCAAAATAAAAATATTACTTCACGTATCTTTTTTACATTTTTCTTGTACAACTCTACATTTTCTAATTTTGTATTATCTGGTTGTGTCAAATTTACCAAATATAAAAACATTACCAAATATAACGGGTATCTTTTTTCTAAATCAAATCCTCCTTGTGCTTCTTCTAAAATCGTATCATTCAATGTTTCAAGTGAAAATTTTTCAATAATCGTTGTATAAAAGGCACGAAATTGCACTAAACTTTTTAATTTAATTCTCGGCATAAAACCATATGCTTTTTCCAAAAAAGCATATAATATTATTATTAATAAATAATTCATCTTATATTTTATTATAATTTAATTATTTAAATTCAATTTTTTATATTTTCTATTGTAATGGGTTTCATTGAATTAATGCAAAAAATACCTGAAGATGTTATTATTCAACATATTTGTCCTTTTTTATATCAACCGAAATCGCAAGATTTTTGTAACGATATTAAGTCTTTTGTTTATACTAAAAATTATTTATATCAACTATATTTTTCTAAATATTCACTACGTGAATACAATCGCCAATTGTTATTAGCCGATATTAGTCGCTTTATTAATGGTTATAATTCTTATTATTTTAGATATTCTAATTTATTTTATGCAAAAATGAAAAAATTGTTTATGTTGCGTGACAAAAAACTAGAATATGTTCACAAATTTATCCGTATGCTTGAACACAAATTACCTATAGAAATTGGTATTCATATAAAAATTGGTATATTGACACCTAAAGAAAGATCTTCACTTATTGAGTTTGTTAAATATATTCAATCTATACCTTAAGTTCCATTAATAATCTTAATAATAGTGTAAATACTAATGCATGAACCAATAACCCCGCTGTTGTTGGGCATCCTGTTGGTCCCGCGATCTTTACTATTTTACCCAATAATTTGTTTACAAGGGTATATGTATATGGGTTGGCAATCAATATAAATAATACTGTTGTCATTAATGTATATTTCCATTTTTGGAAATTTTCGAATGCTTCATATGAGGTGGCTCCCATTATATAGTGATATGAGAATTTATTTTTTCATTAAACAATTAACATAAATATATTTATTTGTTTTTAAACGTATCACATTTTGTACACGTTCAAATAATCTTCTGTCTAAATCTAATAGTTTTTTTTGTATTTCTTTATATATTGTATTTTGAAATTCTATTATTTTTTTTTCTTGTTCTTCTTCTTTTTTTGACCATAATTCTCTCATCTGTCTTTCATAAAGTATTTGATGTTTGCAATTATAATATTTACAACCATGATTATGTGATACATTTCCCATTGTTCCGCCTGTACTGCTATCACAATCTGGACAATATCTCAATAAATTTTTTTTTATTGGTGAATAAATTATTGAGCATTCGCAAATCATTATATTTTATCAAATGTTTTTTCATTTTTTATTCAATTTTTATTAGAACCACTATTTTCACACGTCATCTTTTTTTTTATATTATTATTGCTGTGGAAGGTGTAATTGCTCTTTTATTTTTGTTCTTAGTTCAATAATGTCTAATGGTTCTTTTGGCGAATCATTTTTCAGTAAGTCTGATGCATATTCAAAATTGTCGTTATTTTTTATCACTTTTATTGCAATACTACTTGTTAAATCACTTATATTTTTTCGATTGTCTTCATTTTCTAAAATATTGCCTTCATTTTCTAAAGTATTGCCTTCATTTTCTAAAATATTGCCTTCATTTTCTAAAATATTGTCTGTCATTGTACTTGCGAAATAATTCATATCCCCTATTACAATTGGGATTAATGCTGCTTTACTACCAAGTAAAAAGTCTCCTATAGCAGAACCAAATGAACCAAATATAGAAATCAGTTCTCCAGCAAAACCAAACACACAAACTTTCGTTAATAATTTTTCTATTATGTCAGTCATAATATTTTTTTCTAAAATACTTCGATTTTTTTCATGATGTTTTTTATTCTCTTTTAATTCTTTAAATATTATAAAATCAGCTAATCCACTATATATTGCATGCAATTTTGATATAGGTATTCTATATATTTCACCCAAATCGTTTATTAAAAAATCGTCTACTGTATCTAAGAAATTTATCATCATATTGCTGACTTTTTCTTCTGGATCGTCATCATTATTAATGAAAATATTAATATCCATATTTAAATTTTGGGTTTCATCTATTTCTCTACATAATTCTAAAATTATTTTCATTTTTTTTATTATACTTTTTTCATCTAATAATACCTTCCCATCGGGATGTAATATACTTCCATCGGGATTGTTTATACAGTTCATAACTATACTATAATCTCTTATATCACTTTTTACATCATCGATTATATTTTTGGTCAAGTTTATGTTTACATCGGTTACCCACCCAAATAAATTTAATGCATAAAGCACATTAATTTGTCCTGTAGTTATTAAGCATATTTTTGGTAATATTTTTCCAAATGTTATCGCTATCAATATTCCCACAACTGGAGTTATTCCGCCTGCAAACACGAAACCCTCTGCTAAACCAAGACCCATTATTACTGGATTTACTATTATTGTTGAAACTACTGTTTCTATTGTTAATCCACAAGAAGTTAACCAAGTTTCTAGTGTACCGTGCGTTATAGGGGCAATAACAAAATTACTGGGGATATGTAAAGACGGATGTATCATACTTACTGTTGAATTAATATGGGGTAAATTGTGTAATAATGATTGATGCAAAACCGCATGTGTCATCACTGTATGTGTCATCGCTGCATGTGTCGCCGCTGCATGTGTCGCCGCAATATGTGCGGATGCACCATGTGTCGCCATTAATTTCATAATTGCGCTAAATCCTAAACTTGCACTCACCGGCTCAATAAAACCGCCTTTTATTTTTTTATTAGTTATATTTCTTTTGTTTTTTGATCTTTGCTTTGATCTTTGTTTTGATCTTTGTTTTGATCTTTGTTTTGATCTTTGTTTTGATCTTTGTTTTGATCTTTGTTTTGATCTTTGTTTTGATCTTGTTGATGGCATTTATATTATATAAATATAATATAATTTTATTTTTGGCTATGTACTGGATCTGATAAAGACATGTATTTTATATTTGGATTTTCAATCTTCACATACGGCTTTATTTGTATATTGATTGTTGGTCTTTTGATTAAATCAATATTCGTCACGTTTACAGTAATTTGATATTTCATTTTTCATTTATATTTTTCTATTTTTTTTGAGGGTTTTATTCAATTTTTATTAAATTGTCATACTTGTTATGCTTTTGTTTTTATAATTTCCAATTCCAATCGCAATATAAATATATTTATTTCTAATTATTCTTATTTTGTCATTTATATTTTTATTTTCTTGACTTTCTACGTTTTTTTATTGATTTTCTTTTTTGCTTTTTATTCTTTCTTCGTGTTTTTTTTCCTCCTCCTTCACCCCCCAATCCTCTTAAAAAATTTCCGATGTTTCCTATTTCACCAAACACTCCTTGATCTCTTGTAAATGAAATTTCGTTTTTTTTTGTATCAATATAATCAGGTATTACATTTGTATTGTTTGTATCCTTAAACCAACCATCTGATGTAAGAATTACATCATTATTATCATGTTTTCCGATTGGATAACCCTCCTCATTTGATACTTTTACTTTTACTTTATCTTTATGCTTGTTTATTTGTATGTTTATTATATTTTTTAAATCTATCACAGTTCGTTTTTGTCCTTCTATTCTATCTTTATTGTATGCGTCTATGTATGTGTTTAACTTGTTATCAGTATCAGTAGTAGCAGCAGTAGCAGCAGTAAATGCCATTTCACCGGTTTTATTGTTAAAACTAAAAATTTTTACATTGACATTGTTTGTATCCTTAAACAAACCATCTTTTGTAAACATTACATCGGGATTCTCGTCAGTATCACCATTCACTCCTATTTTAATACCTTTATTTTGTGAAGAGTTCATATCTCCTATCATTGTATTTTCATGCGAATTCATTGCAGATATTATATTATCTTCTGTTATTTGCATGTCTGGATGATGAAAATTGTGATTTATTAATGTTGCTCTCTGATTGTCATTTAATCCTGGTTGTGCATCTGGTTGTGCATCTGGTTGTGCATCTGGTTGTGCATCTGGTTGTGCATTATTTTCTTCGACTTTTTCTTCTTTTTTAAATTCTGCTATTTTTTCATTATTTTCATTTTGTGTTTCTTTTACTCCGTTGATATCTTTTGATAGTTTTTCTTCTGTAGCTTCTACATAATTGAATATATCTTTGCATTTTTCCGCTTGTGAACCTATTTTTGCGTTTAATTCATTTAATGAATTTTTTAATTCATTAATGATAGATGCATTATCTAACATATCGCTTTGCACACTTTTTATACTATTGATTTGAGTGTTTTGTTGTTGTATTAAGTTATCTATTTTTTTCTTTTGTGAATTTAATTCGCGATTTAAAAAGTTATCTTGTTTACGTAAATTGTCTAATTGTTTTTCTATTGGGTTTTCTTCAGACATATATATATATATTATAAATATAAATTATATATTTCTTTACTAAATTTATTTTTCAGAAACTTTCCAAATAGATATTGAACTTATTATATTTTTTGTTATATTATTTGCTAAAACTATCTTTTCTGGATGACTTATATCATTTCCGATTTTTAACCATTCGTTCGGTTCGTTCTCATATTTTTGATTTCCATCATCAAATACATTTATTTTTCTCATTGTTACCGGTGGATAATATGTAAAATTTTCTCTTTTTATTAAATTTGTTTCTTTTTCTATTTTACACAATTTGCATATTTTTTTTTCTATTTCAGGCACTTCTTCAGATGCTACAAATTTATTACATATTCCACATAAATTCATAATTTGTAGTTTTATACATTACAAATTATGTCTTAATATTCATTTTCTTCCTTTTCTTTTCTTGGTTTTTCTTCTTTTTCTTGTTTTTCCTCCTGCTAATGGGTTTTTTTCCATATTTACGTATACTTTGTTTAATGCAATCAATCTATTCCATTGCGTTAGTTGGTCTGCCATTTTTTCTGCATTTATATATTCGTTGTCTTCTGTTTGTGTTATTGTTAAATCATGAAGCTTTTTAATAAAAGGAATTATTTTATATGCCATAATTGCATCGTCATCACGTCCTCCCCCTGCAATATCGCTTGCAATATCGCTATAGACAGCATCACTTCCGGTACTATTACTTGCACCATAACCGTTAGGGTTAGGGCCAGGGTTTGAATTTAGTAGAGGTGTTGTAACGTTAGCTTGAGGGCTGACTGATGATGGTGATGATGATAGTGATGATGCGACTGATGATGGTGATGATGATGAAGATGATGGTGATGATGATGGTGATGATGATGAAGATGATAGTGATGATGAGGTTGACATCTCTTCAGTTGTATCATCATTGTCATCATCAGGATCATAAAAAAAATCCTCTGGAGTTGATGATAATATTGCTGTTATTTCCTCCAAATCCAAATCTCTAAATGCCGGATTTACTGATATTTTATTATAATACGGTTGTTTGAGGCCACGCTTTTCTGCATAAGCTCTATCTTCTACTTTTACTTCTACATCTTTACTAATATCATCTTTTGTGATATCAAGTTGATTATCTTGATGTATTTCATATTCATCTTTTATAAATAATATACTGGAAATATCACCTTCTAATTCTGGCAATTCTGGATCAAATTGTACATCTTCTTTGGTCGTGTCTATTAAGGTGAATAATTTATTTCCTAAACCATTTAATTCGGTTTTTACTTTGTTTATGTATTTTTTACATTCCATTTTTTTATCACGTGTATTCATTCTTAATGCATTACGGGATTTGTAGGATTTTCTCTCTGCCTCTAGATTAGCTTTCGTTTTACCAAGTCTTACTGGATTATATAAATTTTTCAACTTTGTAAGTTTATCGCTTCCTCTAATGTAAGTATCAGATATTGAATCTAAAACTTTTTTTTTACTATCTGGAATAGATTTCCCTAATTGTTTAATTAGTTTTCCTGGTTTTATACGATTATTAAAAAACTTTTTTGTTTTGTTTAAAAAACTAGTGTTTGTTTGATTGTTCGGTTGTGGTGCTGGTGCAGTGCTACTACTATTTGATGATATCATTGGATTTGATGACATTTGTGAATCTGAACTTGATAAAGTGGACATTAATATATATATTCTAAATATATTAATTAAGTATTTGAAGAAAATTTATAAATTTTGGGAAACCAACTTAATAGTGGAAATCTAAACCAATATCCATTTATTTTATATGTTTGTCCTTCTTTCATTTCTGCATAATCATCCGCACTATTAAACTCCAATAAAAAAATACTATCTACTATTTCATATGTATTTTTTTTATTGTCTATTATTCTATAATGAGTTCTTCTTCTTCCTGGTTTTATATATTTCTCTGAAACTGTTATTGTTTTCTCAAAACGAGTAAATAGTATACTCAATATAGGAATTATTGCAAATATTATTACTAAAATTAATATTATTGTATTTGTTTTAATTTTTGTAAAATCCAGCGATTTCAATATATTTTGAAATTTCATATATATTAGTCTTCTAAATATATATCTTCAGCGATGTCATAATTATATTCTATTAAATATTTTTTCATTCTATCTGGATGCAACGCTTTTTCCATTAATTCCTCTACAAATGATGGTTGTAATTCCATTGATTTACATTTTTTTATATTTATTTGTGCTTTCATTGCTTCTTTGTCTAATGTGCTGCTGCCGGATTACATGATAAATATTTTATATTTATATTTGGGATATTACGTTCTAGTAATGTGATTGCACCTGGATTTGATGATACTGACCTTAAATCCAACCTATGGGTTTTTTCTAACTCGTCTATTGCTGCTATATTTGATGATAATATTTCATCATATAGTTTATTTATATCTGGGAGCCAGTCGCGGTATTTGAAAATTGGACGAAATGACATTGTTTATGGTCTTTGGGATTTATGTAGTTTCTGATTTTTGCTTGCATTCAATTTTTTTTTTAGTTTTTCCTAAATAAAAGTTGTATGTATATCTGTGATATTTTTTTTTAGATATAAATAATTAAAATAAGAATTTGGGGGTATATAGAGGGATTAAAGATATTTATGTAATTTGGTGA
>Ga0209632_10000331_pt1 | contig 50151 bp, 49 predicted proteins | sample COG_10_FD_184754 | JGI IMG/M metagenome (GOLD analysis project Ga0209632, IMG submission 184754) | Pelagic Microbial community sample from North Sea - COGITO 998_met_10 (SPAdes) (version 2) | ecosystem: Environmental > Aquatic > Marine > Neritic zone/Coastal water | place: Helgoland, sampling...
TGTGTAGTTGACCAGTAATAATAGCTCAATTGACTTGATTTATACCTTGAAAAAAATTTTAAAATCTAAATTAACTAGTATAAATATGATTTTAAATACTTTATTTATATCTAATATGAATTATAAATATTTTTTAATATTGAAAAAGATCTAACGTCAACTTAATATAATTTATGGATCCCAATATACCTAGAATAAAAGAGTTTAATACAAACTATTTAAGTAAAATAAAAAAATCAAACCTCCATAAAGGTCCACCTCCTGCTCACATAGAATTTGATATGCATGGTTCATGTAGTAGAAGATGTGCTTTCTGTCCTAGAGTGGATGAAAAAAAGTGGCCAAACCTAGAGGAAACATTTGCAGTGAGCTTATATCTAAAAATAATTAATGAATTAAGAGATGCTTGGGATTATTCCGGTAGGATTTCTTGGTCTGGATACAGTGAACCCACAATGCATAAAGATGTTTTTAGATTAATTAAATTAACAAAAGAAATTTTACCAAAATGTACTTTGGATATTGTATCAAATGGTGATTTTTTAGATAAAGAAGTTATTCAAAAGCTTTATAACTGTGGACTAGATCATCTTAGAGTAAGCATTTATACAAATAACAAAACTACACAAAAATTCATAAAAATAAGAGAAGAGCTTAAAATTAATCCTGAAGTTTTATTTATAAGGGAGAGAAATAAAGGAAGAAAAAATGATTTTGGACTTATGCTTAATAATAGAGCAGGTGCAGTAAACTTAAAACAGATTGGCATTAAAAGAGAACAAACCTTTCCACTTGTAAGAAAATGTAATTACCCCTTATTTAAAATTTTTGTAAATTATAATGGTGATTATCAAATTTGTTCTAATGATTGGAATAAAAAAAAAATAATTGGAAATGCAAATAAAAAAAAAATTATAGACGTATGGTTCTCTGAAGAGTTTAACAAAATTAGAAAAAGTTTAATGCAAAAAAACCGAAATATTGATCCATGTAAAACTTGTGATGTCCAAGGAGACCTAAATGGAGATGAATTTTTTGATGCATGGAAAGAAGCTTACAAAATTTAATTTTTCAAAAAAAATCCTAATACATTAATGAAAAAATTAAAATGTATATTTATTGGATTTGGCAAACATGCAGAAAAATATGCAGAAGTCTGTAAATATTTAAATATAGAGGTTAGAGCTATTTGTGTTAACAAGCCTGAAAAATATAACATTAAAAAAAAACAATTTAATATTCAAAATATTTATATTAATTATATAGATTTATTAACAAAGGAAAATTACGACTTCGTGATGGTTTTTTTGCCTTGGGATAAAATAGATAAACATTTACCCAGTATTATTAAAAATACTAAAAAAAATATTTTTTGTGAAAAACCAGTAGCACTGTCTTTAAAGAAAATTCTTAGAATAAATAGCTTATCATTAAAGTATAAAAAAAAAATTTTTGTACTTTACAATAGAAGATTTTATAAAATATTCGATTATATAAAAAAAAAATTAAAAAATAATAATTTAATTAAATTCACAATGAATATTAGTGAAAGAGAAAATCAATTGATTAAATTGCACTCAACAAAGATTAGAGGGAAGTTAAAATATCATATAACATCTCACTGGATTGACCTTGTAATGTGGTTGTTTAATTTAAATAAATTAAAAATTGATAGGAATAGAAAAAAATATGTAATTAAGTTTAATAAAAAAAAAATTTATAATGATATTTATCTTGATTATCATGGAAATGGCCCCATTAAAATGAGTTTTTTTTTTAAAACTTTTAGATATGAGTTAATCACCCTCGAGAAACTATATATTTTAAAAAAAAATAAAAAAAAACTTATTCTAAACGAAAATAAAGAAAATAAATTTAAGCCAGGAGTTTTAAATATTGTAAAAATAATCAAAAAAATTAATCAAACAAATACATTCAAACACGAATTACCTAATATTTCAGATTTAATAAATTTGTATAAAAATATTCAGTATATAAAAAATTAATTTATTGACAGCTTAAATATCCAATATAATTTAAATAATTAAATGAAAAATACTTTAGTAAATTTTGGAATTTTAGGACTTGGTAGAGTTGTTGAAAAAAGAGTTGCAAATGTTTTTTTAAAAGAACTTCATGGATCTAAAGTTACAAATATATTTGATATAGACATAAATAAAAAAAAAAAATTTAAAAAAATTTTTGCTTGTGAATCAAGTAAAGATTTGGATAGCTTCTTGTCTATAAAATATGATTTTATATATATTGCTACCGAATCTGGAAATCATTATTCCCATATAAAAGAATGTTTTAAATATAATCAAAATGTTATTGTAGAGAAACCTCCAGTTTTAAAAGTCAATCAATTAAAGGAATTAGATAAAATTGCAAAGACTAAGAAATTAAAGTTTTATTCAATTTATCAAAACAGACTAAATAAATCGGTTAAATTTTTAAAAAACTATCTTGAAAATAACAAAAATAAAATTATTTTTTCAACATTAAATTTGAGTTGGTCAAGAGATCAAGACTATTACAACGATTGGCATGGAAGCTGGAAGCTTGATGGAGGAGTAGCATCCCAACAAGGCATTCATTATATTGATATTTTGTGTTACTTGTTTGGGCCACCAATTAAGTGCATTAGCTATATTTCAAAAAAATCAAATAAGCTTGAAGCAGAAGATACACACACTTCATTAATTGTTTTTAAAAATGATATTACTTGTACATGCAACTTTACAACTGCACTAAGGCCACAAGATTTTGAAGCGTCGATTAAATTAACAATGCAAGATAGAATCTTTAACTTGCAAGGACTTTGTTGTAATGAGATTGAATACATCGATTTAAAAAAAAATAAGAACTTAAGATTAAACAAATTATGTAAAAAAAATTCAGAAGTAGTTAAAACTGGTTATGGAAATTCTCATTTTAAAGTATTTCAAAATATAATTAATGAAAGTTTAAAAAAGAATGGTTATAAAAATGAACTTCCACTAAAGGCAATTAATGCACAACCAACACTTAAACTTTTAAATATGATGTATATGAGTTATGAAAAAAACAGATGGATTTATTATGATAGAAAAAAAATTACTTCTAAACTTGGAAATTAAATATTGCAAAAATGAATTACTTAAATCATTTTTTAAATAATAAATTAAAAATTAAAAAAGATGCAAAATACTCACTAATTATTGGAGAAACCCCCTCAAAAGGAGCAAGATCCCCAAAGTTATGGAATAAGGTTTATAAAGCTCAAAAATTAAAAACAAGAATGTATCCAGCGGATGTTTCAAGAAATAACATTAATAACTTATTAAGATTTCTTAAAAATGAAAAAAATTATTTAGGTGGTTCAGTGACCGCCCCATATAAAGTTTTAATTATGAAATACCTAGATAGTATTGATAAAAATGCAAAAAAAATAGGTTCAGTTAATACGATTGTAAAAAATGGCAATAAATTATCAGGATTTAATACAGATTACTTTGGGTCACTAGAAGCAATAAAAAAAATTAAAAAACAAAAAAAAATATTAGTATTAGGTGCTGGAGGCGCTGCTAGACCAGTAATTTTATCTTTAACTAAAAAATTTAAAAACTCAGAATTTACTTTTTATAATCGCAATAATAATAAAATAAAAAATTTAGTAAAAGAGTTAGAAATAAAAAATAAATTTAAAATAATTGAAAATTTAAAATATATCCTAAATATTAAAGAATTTTCTTTAGTGGTAAATACAACAAGTATTGGTTTTGATTCTTGGGTTAAAAAAGATAAAGAATTTTTCAATTTAAAATTTTTTACTCCCTTTTCAAATTTGATAAAAATTAAAAAAATTAAATTTAAAAATCAAAATAAGTTTATTAATAAAAATAAAGAGCTTATAATTGCAGATTTGATGAATATAAAAAAATTTTTTTCAAATAGATCTAATATGAATTTTTTTGACATCATTTATAATCCTAAAAAAACAAAATTACTAAAATTTGCAGAATTGTATGGCAATAAAATTTATAATGGTTTAGAAATGAATTTAAACCAGGCAGTAAAAGGTTTTATGATAGTTAATAAATTAAATAAATATAATTTTATTAAAAATAAAATGATCAATAATGGATAATAAATTCCCAGGAAAAGATATCAGTGATGAAGATTTAAAAACTAAATTTCCATTAGCAGCTAAAAAAAAAAAAGATCATAAATCTAAATTTACAATTGCTGGTGTTGAATTTGGTGGTGATTTAATTCCAATTTTTGCAGGACCTAATATGGTAGAAAGCAAAGATTTAATATTTGATGTTGCTAAAAATATTAAATCTATTGGAGCTCATTTTATGAGAGGTGGAGCTTTTAAGCCTCTCACTTTTCCATACAGAAATGCCAAATATACAGAAACAAGAGAGGAAGGAATAAAATGGCTTGGATTAGCAAAGGAAAAATATAATATTCCCATAATCACTGAAGTTATGGAAGAAAAATATATTGATATGATTTCAGAAGTTTCTGATATTTTACAAATTGGTTCAAGGAATATGCAGAATTATCCATTAATTACTGCTTGTGCAAAAACTCAAAAACCAATTATGATAAAAAGACATTATGGTTCATCTCTAAGGGATTGGCTTGGATCAGCTGAGTATGCCTTAGTGGAAGGTAATGAAAAAGTTATTTTATGTGAAAGAGGAGTTTCTGCCCCACACACACATAGATCTACATCTAGATTTTTGCTTGATTTACAAGTCGTTCCAGCCGCCCAAGAAGTAACTCATTTGCCCATAATAGTAGATCCTTCTCACGCAACTTTCTGGAGAGCTTGGGTAAAACCTATGGCACTCGCATCAATTGCCAGTGGAGCTGATGGTGTTATGCTTGAGGTGCACCCGGACCCAGAAAATGCAGCAGTCGATCCTCTACAACCTATAAATTATGATGATTTTAGTGATTTAATGAAACAAATGGACAAGTTAGCTAAAACTTTATTTAACAAAAATATAATTAAAAAATAAGGCAATGAAAAAAAAAGTTGAAGCATCTATAATTATAAGGACTAAAAATGAAGAACAGTGGATTGAATATTGTTTAAAAAATATTTTCAATCAAGTAGGAATATCTTATGAGGTTATAATCGTTGACAATCAATCAAAAGATAAAACTTTGGCAAAAGCCAAAAAATATAATGTTAAAATATTAAAAATTAAAAAGTTTTTTCCTGGGAAAGCTATTAATTTAGGATTTAAACAAGCAAAAGGAAAATATTTAATTTGTCTTTCTGCACATTGTATCCCAGAGAATGAATACTGGCTTAAAAATTTAGTAAAAGGTTTTAAAAATAAAAAAATTGCGGGAATATATGGTAGGCAAAAGCCACTTCCATATTCATCGAGTTTTGATAAAAGGGATCTTATAAACATTTTTGGTCCAGAAAGAAAAATACAAAAAAAAGATAGTTTTTTTCATAACGCAAATAGTGCAATACGAAGAGATGTTTGGAAAAAATTCCCATTTGATGAAAAAACTAAACATATTGAGGATAAAATATGGGGTCATAAAATCATTAAAAATAGATATCAAATAATGTATGAGCCCAAGTCTTCAGTATTTCATTATCATGGCATTAATCAAGACATGAATAAACTGCGTTGTGATGAAATAGTTAAAATTTTAGAAAATTTAGATAATGAATATAAAACAGATAATTTTATAAGCCCAAAGAAAGCGAATATAATTGCTATAGTTCCTCACTATGGTGAAATATTAAAAATTAGAGATCAATTTCTAATTGATGTAACTATCAATGCACTCGAACAATGCAAAATTATAAAAAAAATATTTGTTCCTACAGACGAAATATCTTTCAAAAAACATATTAAAAATAAATTATGCGAAGTTATAATTAGACCAAAAAATTTATCTAATACTTATGTTAGTATAGTTTCATTGTTACAATACACATTAAAAAAAATTGAAAATCTTAAAATTTTTCCTGACTTTGTTGTAGTTGCAACCGAAAACTTTCCATTTAGATCAAGCAAGCATTTTGATGAAATTATAAAAAAGATTATCAAAAATAATTATGATGTTGTGATGTGTGAAAAAAGTGAAAAAGGAAGCATAATTCAACAAAACAAAAATAATATAAATATCCTTGTTGATGGTGTTATTCCTAAACCTTTTTTAAAACAAAAATATTCCACAACAAGAGTAGGTTTTGGATGTGTTATGAGGCCAACAAATATAAGATCTGGCAATTTACTTGATGGTAAAATTGGAACAGTTACAATCAATGATCACAGAGAGTATTTAGAAGTAAACAAACTAAATATAAAAAAATTTAATAATTTTAAAGTTTAATAACAGTTTAATGCACCTCTTTCTTGTAGATTTATTTATAAGCACAGATGTTTTGTCACCAATTATTAATCAATTAGGTAACAAAAAAGCAATTATTTGCAATATAAATCCTATACAAAATCACAAAAAAAATAATTTGATCAAATACTTATTAAAAAAAAAAATAAAATATTTCAACTTTTTACCAGTAGATAAAAAAAAAACCCTCCATTATCTCTTAACAAAAATTTTTTTGTCTTTACCGTGTTTTATTTTAAAAAGATTAAGAAAATCTATTAAAAATACCTATCTTAACAGTAATTTTACCTCAGAGAATGAAATTAAAAAATTTCTTTTGAATAATAATATTCGGTCAATTACTTATGAGGAAAGTGCACCTGAAAATTATGTTTCACTGTTTTATAAAGTTGCCAAAGAGTTAAGAATTCAAGTAGTAAAAGTTACGTCAGGTATAGGGGTTATAAAAAATAAAAGTGTTGTAAATAATTCTAAAATGAAATTTTGTGATAAAATTTTGCTACCTAATAAAATGTATTTTATTGATAAGCATTTTATAAAGAAAGCAATAATTATTGGTTCTTTGAGATATACAATTAGTTGGCTTAAGACTCTTAATGAAATACAAGGCAAAATGAAAATAGATAATAAAAAAATTGTATTAGGATTTTTCAAAAAATTTTATAGCAAAGAAAAAAAAACTGTAGATAGTTTAATAGAAAAACTACAAAATTTAAAAAAATTCAATATAATCACCAGAGAAAAGCCTAGGGATATATTCCCAGTTAAATGTAATACATTTGAAGATGACTCTTTTTCATCCTCACAACTTATTGATTGCTCTAAATTCATTTTAACAGCTAGGCCAACTTCTATTTTAGCGGAAGCACTAATTAAAAATAAAACAGTTTTGCTATTATTTTATGCTAATAGTGAACTATACAGAACACCTCTCAACAACTCAAAAGCTTTTTTTAAAGTAAAAAAGGAGTCTGATGTTTTAAAAATTTTAAATAAGAATAGCTTTATCAGCAAAACATTTAAGAATAAGTTTTTATCAAAAGTATTGTATAATTGGAATAAGCCAAATGTTATAAAGAAAGACTTACGTTTATTTTATAATTCTCTAATATAAATTAATTAATGAAGTAAGTAAAAATTATATCCTAAGCTCTTAATTTTTTTATTAAAACTAAAGTCTACTTTTTTATGGCATTTGTGTGCAATTTTTTTTATTGCTTTTTGCGATAACAAATTGTGATGCTGAATTGGCATTTTACCAGTTTTTTCAGTTATTACACCTAACGATTTAGTAAATTTAAAAACTTTATTTAAAAAATTTATGGGATCATCATAATGATCTAAAAGGTTATATACACCAAGGTAGTCGAGTTTCATTTTTTTTAAACTGCTAATATTAGAAACTATTTTGGTATTCGACAGTTTATTAATGCATTTTATATTTCTATTTTTACAATTTGATCCCCAAAAAACGTCACTCTTTGGCTTTATAAAGTAAGTTGAGCAACTTTCTTTTTTAGCTATATCAATCATACCCCATAATGGGCAACCAATTTCCCCATAATTTTTTATTTTTCCAAGTTTTAAATTTATATGATTGTAAAGATTAATACTTTTAAAACCAGAATATCTTGAAAATTCTGAGGCATTAAATTTAAAATTTATTTCTTTTTTTAAATTTTTAATTTTTTTTATTTCATTTTTTTTTACTGATAAATTAAGTTTTTTTAATAGTAATTTTTTTTTGCCACCAATTTTAATGGAACTTATAATTCCAAATATATTTCTTTTAATATGATTTAACTTTAAAGTATTCTTTTTATTTTTTATTAACTTTTCAAGAGAACTTAATTGATTTTTTAAATAGCTTGGGTTGAATTTTTTAGATATAGTATCCCAACCTCTTGGATGAGATGAAACTAGTTTTGTATAAACTTTTTTCAAAATTTTTTTTGAAAACCATTTTTTTTTAAAAACAAAACCACAATTTTTACATATTACATTGGAGTATTTTTTTTCTAACTCTTCAGTTGTTAGTTTAAGTAATTTTGAAAATTCCTCAGTATATCTGTTTTTTACTACAGGAGTGTAATTGTATATTTTTTTGCTATTACAAATTATACATTTTTGCGTCATTTATATGTATTTACTATATAAGTTGAAATTTTTAATTGATATAATTAAATTTTAGAATATTTAATCTTTTATTAAAAAAAATATGAAACTTAAAACCGTATGTATAATATGTGCCAGAAGTGGTTCAAAAGGTATTAAAAATAAAAATCTAAAACTTGTTGATGGAAAACCTTTAATTTTTTATCCTATTAAAGCTGCACAAATGTCAGGTATTATTGACAATATAATTGTTTCAACTGATTCAAAAAAAATTTCATCTTATGCAAAAAAGATTGGTGCAGAAGTGCCATTTTTAAGACCAAAAAAACTTTCAGGCGATTTAACGACTACTGAAGCAACTCTGAAATACTCTCTTTTAAAATATGAAGAAATAAAAAACCAAAAATTTGATATATGTGTATTTTTAACTGCAACTGATATATTTAGGAAAGTTTCTTGGATAACAAAATCTGTAAAAATGCTAAAATTGAATAAAGAACTTGAGAGTGTTTTTTCTGGTCACAAAACACATAAAAATTTTTGGGAATTAAAAAACAATAAATGGGTAAGATTAAAAAGTTGGATGAGGAATTACAGTTCAAGACAAGTAAGAAAACATATAGTTAGAGAAGATACTGGTATAGCTTGTGCATCTAGGGCATATCTATGGAGGAATGAAAGAAGAATTGGTGATAAAGTTGAAATAATTCAAAACAATGCACCCTTCACAAGCATTGATATTCATGAATCAATTGATCTTAAAATGGCAAATTTTGCAATGAAAATATGGAAAAAAAATTTATATAAGTAAATTTATAATTTAAGTGAACATTAAATTAATTCTAATTTTTTCCAAACTTTATAAAAAATATTAATAATTTTGTCTAGATCTTTTTTTGTGAAATCATAAGCCCACATTTGAAGACAAAGTATGGAATTATCACTTAATTTTTCGGCAATCGGTAGGGTTCCGCTCTTATATATTCCCTTATATTTTCTATTTTTATTCCAAGGATAATTATTATTTCCAAAGGCTATTTGTTTTTGAAACATTGGTAGTAAATGTAAACATGGTATTTTGTTATTTACAGGCACACCTTCTCCAAGTAGCATTTTCCAAATTTTATCTCGATGAATCTTTGTAATTTCGCTATTTATTTTCATTGGATAAGAATAATAAACATGAGTTCTATTTTTTTTTAAATAAGGAATTTCTAGTCCTGGAAGTTTACTTAAATTTTTTGACAAATAATTTGCTATCTCAATTTTTTTTTTAATTATTTTTTTTAGTTTTTTTAATTGTTCAATGCCTATTGCAGCTTGGATCTCAGTCAATCTAAAATTATAACCTATCATATTGACGAGTTCTCTGCTGTTTGACTTACCAACAGTAACCTCAGCGTGATTTCTTATAAGTCTGCACTTATGGGCAATTTTTTTGTTATTGGTAATGATTATACCACCTTCTCCAGTATTAATGTGTTTGTGAAAATTTAGGCTATACCCTCCAACATCAGCATATGTTGAAGAATAATTATTTTTGTATTTAGCACCGATAGATTGTGCCGAGTCACAAATAAATTTTAAATTATGCTTGTTACAAATTTTTTTAAGTTCAAGCATATCACAGGGCTGACCAAATAAATCAATTCCCATTATTGCTTTTGTTTTATTTGTAATCTTAGACCGAATCTTATTTGGATCAATATTAAAAGTTTTTTCATTAATGTCAGCAAATATTGGTATACAACCCCAATGAAGAATTGCAGAAGAACAAGCAGACATTGTCCATGGACTTAATATTATTTCATCTCCAGGTCGAACATCTAGTGAACCAATAATTGCTATCAAACCTGAGGTCCAAGAATTGACAGTAATAGCATGATTTACTTTAAAATATTTTTGACATTCTTTTTCAAATTTTAAAACATATTTTCCACCAAGAAAATTTTTATTTTTATTCGCAAAAAAATTAGACAATATTCCTGACTTCATAACTTTATTAACTGCCCTTCTTTCTTCGACTTTAATAGTATTATACTTTTTGAATTTCATTTTTTATGATTAATATTTTTTAAGAATTTTTGTAATTATTTTATCATTATATAATACATCTTTGATAGTAGGTAAATTATATTCTTTTTTGTTATTAATATATTTTAATAGTTCGGAATAAAATTTTTTTTGATATTGCTTCATGGTAAAGGGAAGTCTTTTGTTATTAATGGTAATACCTTTATTTTTATATTTTACTATTTTAATTGAATTAAATTTAAGAATAAATTCTCTTTTGGTTTTAGCATTTGTATTAATGAATTGAATATCTGCTTTTTCAAAATTGATTAACACATCTATTTTTGAGTCATCTTTATTTCTCTTATGTATTTTAATAATTTTGTGACTCTTATATTTACCAAACCAAAAATTCATTAAATTAAGATAGTGTGAACAGCTATGATAAAAACCCTTGTCATAGTATACCTTACCCAACACTTTATTATTGTTTTTTTCAAATAATTTTTTTAATTTAATGAATACATCATCACTTCTTCTAATAAAATTTACTACAAATTTTATTTTTTTATTTATACATATTTTTGAAATTTTTTTAATTTCTAAACTTTTAAAAGAAACTGGTTTTTCACATACAATAATATTTGGTTTAAAATTTTTAACTATAAATAAAAAATTTCTATAGTGTAAGTCAGTTGGTGTAGCAATTACAAACATATCAATTTTAAGTTTTGATTTTTTTAAACCCTCAAGAGTTTTAAAAGTTTTTTTTTTATAAGTGTTCTTGAATAAATTTAGTGATTTGAGAGACACATCCACTCCACATGTTAATGAAAAGTATTTATTATTGTTTAGAGCTTTTGAGTGGGTTTGAATAAAGTTTTTTCTGTTTAAATCGTATTTTAAACCAATTTTCCCCAAACCAATTATTGCACAGGTATATTTTTTATTTAATTTCATTTTTATCTTCTTTAATTTATATGTTTGATATTAATTTAAAATAAAAAAATAAACATCATAATGAACTTAAAGAATAAAAAAGTTGGAGCTATATTTCATGATGCAGGCTCTGCAAATTTGGGAATAGCTTTTTTAAAAAAAAAAAAAATAAAAACTGATTTTTATTGTGCTGGGCCTGCTTTAAAAATTATGAAGTCATATAATAAAAATTTTACAAACAAGAATAGACCATCATCGATAATTAATAATTCAGAAATAGTTATTACTGGGACTAGTAGAATAAATAATATTGAATATTCAGTAAGAAAAATTTGTAAAAAAAAAAATATAACAAATATAACAATTATTGATCATTGGACAGGATACTTAAGGCGTTTTAAAAAAGGTAAAGAATTAATTTTACCCAACTATTTGTTTGTTTTTAATAAACAATCTTTTTTGATGGCAAAAAAAATTTTTAATGGGAAGCTAGTTGTCAAAAAGTTTCAAAATTACTTTGAACAAAAAATATTAGAGAATATTAAAAAAAAAAAAAAAAATTCTTTAAATCTTTTGTACGTACTTGAGCCATTTGATGGTAAATTTGAATTTGATGCACTAAATAGATTTAAAATAGCTATCTTAAAATTTAATTTAAAATTTAATATAATTCTTAAACTTCATCCATCAGAAAAAATAAATAAATACTCTAATTGGATAAAAAAAAACAAAAATTTAAATATAAAGTTGGTTAATGAGGCAAACATTTCAAACACTCTGTCTTGGGCAGATTACGTTGTTGGTCTAGAATCTTATTTACTTGTATTAGCAATGAAGTCTAAAAAAAAGGTATATACATTACTTCCTTTAAATGGAAAAAAGTTTAGATTACCCTTTAATAAAATTTTAAACATTAAAGAATTTAAGTAGATCTTTTATAAAAATTAAAGTGATGTAGTGAATAAAAAATTCGTTTCCGTTACATAGATCGATTAGTGGTTAAGGTATAAGAAATACTCTATTTTATTTTGAAAAGATTAACTTTGAATTGAAAAGATTAGGAATTATGAAAAGATTACAAGGTAATAACAGGTATATTTTATAATATTTTATTATAATATTAACTATATTTGTATATAAAGCATTCAAATGTTTAATAATAAAACTATTTTATTAACTGGTGGCACAGGCTCATTTGGGAAAGAATTTTCTTATCAAATATTTAAACAATATAAGCCAAAAAAATTAATTATTTTTTCTAGAGATGAATTAAAGCAGAGTGAAATGGCGGCTCACCCTAATTTTAAAGACAGGAAAAATTTAAGGTTTTTTATTGGTGACGTAAGAGACTACGAAAGATTAACAATGGCTCTTAGAGAAGTGGATTATGTAGTTCATGCGGCAGCTCTTAAGCAGGTTCCTGCAGCAGAATACAATCCAATTGAATGCATCAAAACAAATATATTTGGAGCAGAAAATGTAATTAATGCCAGCATAAACTGTGGAGTTAAAAAAGTAATAGCCTTATCCACAGATAAAGCTGTAAATCCAATTAATTTATACGGAGCTTCAAAGTTATCTTCAGATAAGCTATTTCAAGCTGCAAACAATTTAACAGGTAATATTGACTGTTGCTTTGCGGTTGTAAGATATGGAAATGTAATTGGATCAAGAGGGTCAGTTTTACCTCTTTTTATAAAGTTAATTAATGAAAAATCAAAGTTTCTACCTATCACCCACAAAGATATGACTAGATTTTGGATTACATTAGAACAAGGAGTTAACTTTGTAGTTGATTCGTTTAAAAAAATGCATGGTGGTGAGATATTCATTCCAAAAATGCCATCAATTAAAATGGTTGATCTAGCAAAATCTTTAGACACAAAAATAAGAATAGATTTTGTAGGCATAAGACCAGGTGAAAAGCTACACGAAGTTTTGGTACCATCAGACTTGAGCTCACAAACTTTTGAAGATAAATATTCATTTACAGTGCTTCCATCATTCAGTGTAAATAAAAAAAATATAATTTATAATTTTTATAAAAAAAAATTTAAGTTGGTAAATCAAGGCTTTGAATATAATTCAGAAAATAATAACAATTATCTCAATATAAACCAAATTAAGAAACTTAATAAAGAATATACAGATAGTCTATGATACCTTATGGCCTGCATTCAGTAAGTAAAAAGGATGCAAATAATGTTATAAAGGTTTTAAAATCTAATTTTCTAACTCAAGGACCCAGTACAGAAAAATTTCAAAAAAGTTTAGCAAATTTTTGTAATGTTAAATATAGTGCTATGGTTTCAAGTGCATCAACAGCATTATATGTAGCATGTCGGGCTTTAGATTTACAAAAAGGAGACATATTTTGGACTACACCAAATACATATGTGGCAACTGCCAATGCTGGACTATTATGTGGAGCAAAGATAGATTTTGTAGATATTAATCAAAATACTAGCAATATTTGTCCAAAATCTTTGGAAGAGAAGCTAGTTAAAGCAAAAAAAGAAAAAAAACTTCCCAAAATTGTAATTCCAATCCATTTTGCAGGTCTACCATGTGATCAAAAAAAAATAAAAGAATTATCAAAAAAATATAAATTTAAAGTTATTGAAGACGCCTCGCATGCTCTTGGTTCTAAGAATGAAAACAATATTACTGGCAATTGTAAATGGGCAGATATAACTGTATTTAGTTTTCATCCAGTGAAAATAATTACCACAGGAGAAGGTGGGGCGTTAACTACTAATAGTAGAGTAATTTATAATAAAATTAAAGTGTTGACTAACAATGGTGTAACTAAAAATTTCAAAGATTATAAAAAAAAAATTAATAAAAAGTGGTATTACGAGCAACATTATTTAAGTTTAAATTTTAGAATGAGCGATATAAATGCAGCGTTAGGCTTATCTCAAGTGAAAAAAATTAAAAACTTTGTATTCAAAAGAAATATGATTGCAAAATTATACAATAAAGAATTTAGTGAACTTGATTTTAAAAAGCCAGAAATATCAAAAAAAAAATTATCCTCTTTTCACCTATATATAATCAAAGTTGAAAAAAAAATTAGAAATAAATTATTTGATTATCTCATAAAAAATAAAATATTTATAAATATGCATTATTTGCCAGTACACTTGCATCCATTATATAAAAATAAGGGATTTAAAAATGGAGACTTCCCCAATTCAGAATTACACTCACTAACATCCATAAGTCTTCCAATTTATCCAGAATTAAGCAAAAATAAACAATTTAGAGTAATAAAGTTAATTAAAAAATTTTTTTCAAAATTATGAATATAGCCATAATTGCTGCAAGAGGTGGAAGCTCAAGAATAAAAAAAAAAAATATTAAACTCTTCAGGGGAAAACCAATAATTTATTATTCAATAAAAGCAGCGATAAATAGTAAATGCTTTGATAGAATAATTATTTCAACAGATGATAAAAAAATAGCACAAATTGCAAAAAACTATGGTGCAGAAGTTCCTTTTTTAAGGACAAAAAAACTTGCAAAGAATTCTGTAGGCAACAGAGAGGTAATAGTAGACGTATTAAAAAGATTAAATTTAAAAAAAATACCAGATTATGTCTGTCAAATTTTTGCAACAGCACCATTTTTGAGATCTACAGATTTAAAAAATTCGTTAAAGATTTTAAAATCAAATAAAAGTGCCGAGTTTTGTTTCAGCGTTGTAAAGTTTCCACACCCAATACAAAGAGCCATGAAAATAACAAAAAATGGGAGAGTCAAAATGTTTCAACCTAAGTTTAGAAAATGGCATTCACAAAATTTAATAGCAACATACCACGATGCGGGTCAATTTTATTGGGGCAAAACAAATTCAATAATAAAGAATAAAATTACTTTTTCTCAAATTTCATTACCCTATATTTTACCAAGATTTAGAACTATAGATATTGACGAACCAGAAGATTGGAAACAAGCCATATTAATGTCTAAGAGTTTATTTGATTAATGTTTTTATTTTTAACAAATGCAAATTCAAAATTAGGTTTTGGGCATTTACGAAGATGTGAGTATCTAAAAAAAGAACTAGATAAAAAAAAAATTAAAAGCTACATCCTAAATGATAGTAAAAGAATTAATTTAGAAAATATCAAAAGATTTATAAAAAAAAAAAAAATTAAAATTATCTTAATTGATGATTACCGATATAAAAAAAATCATAGAAAGTTTTTTAAAAATTTAGAATGCCATATAATTCAATTAAATTATTTTTATGATAATGACGAATATATAGACATTTGTATTAATCATTTAAAAAAGCAAACAAATAAGATGATAGTCTTAAATAGTCTTAAAAATGTTATCATCAGACCTTTCCAAACATTAAAATCGAAAAAAAAGAATAGAGTTCTTATTTATTTTTCTAATAGTGATGATTTAAATTTTCTTAAAAAAATTATAAATATTATAGCTTTTTATAAAAAAAATTATGAAATTATTGTAATTAATAATAACAAAATAAAAAAAGTTTTATTAAAAAAAAATCAAATATTATTTAAAAAAGTAAAATTTATTAATAAACAAAAAAATATTAATAGTATGTTGGCATCCTCAAAAATTTTAATTAGTGGTGGAGGACTTTTGTGTTTAGAGGCAGCAAGATATAATGTAAAAAATTTTGTTATTTTTAAGAATAAATTACAAAAAATAAATTCAATCTACTTAAAAAAAAATAAAATTATTTCAGCAACTCAAGATCGCAAAAATATTTCATATCCCAAATTTATTAAAAATTTTTTAAGCCTAGATGATAAAAAAATTAATTTTAAAAAAATAGATAAAAAATCAACATTTAATACTGCAAAATATTTAATTAACTATTTTAAAAAATTAATTTAATTTAGTTATATGAACTATTAAAATAATAATGTTAGCTATTAATTTTTTTCATATTTTATCAAATCAATCATAATATTGAATATTCCAAAAAATTAATACGCAATATGATAAAATTTGTTTGATTTATATAGATCTATATAACCTTATATATTTTTCTTTTTAAATTTCATTTTTTAATAAATGAGTAAATATACCTGTCGTAGAAAACATTCTTTTCATAAATATAATCTTTTAATTTTGCTTCAAGTTTAAACTTATTTTTTATTAATATCTTTTTACTACCAATATTATCACTTCTAATTCCAGCATAGATTTTATTTAATTTTATTTTCATCAAAATAAATTTTTTGACTAATTTTATTGCTTCAAAACCAATTCCTTTGTTCCAATTTTCTTTAAGACCTATCATATATGATATTTCACAATGCCTATTTTTTTTTGATATTTTACTTACAAGCATAGTTCCAATTTTTTTTTTATTCAAAATAATCATGAAATGAATTTTTGTTTGATCTTGTAGTACATCTATAAGATATTCTTTTTGAGATTTTAGAGTGTGTTTTTTATTTTTTTTTTCAGAATGTTTGTTAGTATTCCTATTATTAAGCCAACTGACCCATTCTTTATTTAAATCATTAAAACTAGTTTTTTTTAATTTAATAATTTTTTTTTTCATTAAGTTTAGATAATTTTATAAATTAATGTATAAAAATTACATGATCAATAAGAAAAAAATTTTAATTTTAGGTGGTGGACATGAACAGTTGCCTGGTATTAAGACTGCTAAAAATTTAGGTGTAATTACTATAGTTGTTGATAAAAATAAAGATTGCCTAGGCAAAAAACATGCTAATAAATTCTACAACATCAGTACTAATGATTTTAAAAATATTTATAAAATTGCTAAAAAAGAAAATATAAATGCAATTGTTACTTTCGCCTCCGAGCTTCCATTAAAAATTATTTCTAAAGTCTGTAAAAAAATGAATTTTCCAAATCTGGAAGAAAAAGTAATAGAAAATGTAATAAATAAATCAAAGTCAAAAAAATTATTTTTAAAAAATAATATACCTCATGTAAAAGGTCATTCATTTAATTTTAATGAAAAAAAAAATATTTTAAGTCTGTTGAATAATAATAAAAAGAATACATATATAATTAAACCTTCAAATTCTTATGGTCAAAAAGGAATAAGCTTAATTCCAAATTTAGACAATATAAAAGACATAATTGACAATGCTTACAGTTTCAGTACTGAAAAAAAAGTAGTTTTAGAAAAATATGAAAGTGGTAAAGAAATTAATTTAGTAGGTATTGTTTATAAAGGTAGAGTTAAAATTGTTTCAATATCTAAAAGAGTTACAGACCATAAATTAAGTTTTGGTATAGCTTTTAAGCATATTTCCCCTTTTAAATTGCCAAAAAAAAACTATTTAAAAATCAAAAAAATTACAGAAAAAATTGTCAAGGTATTTAGAATTGATAATACAGTTATTTATTTTCAATTTCTTTATAATAGTGGCTCATTCAAAGTTATCGAAATAGCTACTAGAAGCCCAGGTGGCTTCATGTATGAATTGTCAAAAATGACTTCAAATTTTGACATATTGAAATTTACAATATTAAATGCATTAAGATCCCCGATGCCCATGGAATCTAGCAAAATAATAACCAAAAAATACAAAAATCTAGTGATTAAATTTTTTACAAAATTTGATTTTAATAATTATAAAAGATTTAAAATTATAAACCTAAGAGCAATTCAAAAAATGAATGGTTTTATAAAATTGATTATTTTTTCAAATAAAATTATACCCTTGGTTAGTTCTTCAGGTAGGAATGGGGCATTATTTGTTACTGGAAAAAATTTAAAACAATGTAATATCAACTTAAACAGAATATTAAAAAAGATTAAATTTAGTTACTCATGAAAAAATTGTTCAATAAAAATCCATTCGTAATTGCTGAATTATCTGGCAATCATAAAGGATCATTAAGTATTGCAAAAAAAATAATAAGAAAGTGTAAATTGATCGGAGTAGATGCGATTAAATTTCAAACAATCGATCCTGATAAAATAACATTTAATTCAGATAAAAAAATTTTTAAAATACGTGATAAAAAAAATATATGGTATGGCAGAAAATTACATGATCTCTATAAAGAATCAGCAATGAGTTTAAAGATGCAAACTCATTTATTTAAATATGCAAAAAAAATAGGAATAATTGCTTTTAGTTCTCCATTTGATCTAGAAGCAGTTGATTATCTTGAAAAACAAAATGTACCGTTTTATAAAATAGCGTCACTAGAGAACACTTATTACCCACTTATTAAGAAAGTGATAGATACCAAAAAACATATATTAATTTCTACAGGTGCTTCGAAAGAAAATGATATTGAAAAGTTAGTTAAGTTCTTGAAAAAAAATAATTGTAAAAATTTTAGCCTACTAAAATGTACTAGTGCATATCCAGCACCGTATTCTGAGCTAGATTTAAACTCAATTAAGGGACTAAAAAAAAAATATAAATGTGCAGTTGGATATTCAGATCACACAGATGATATTTTAGCTTCTGTTGTTGCTGTTTCAAAGGGTGCATCAATAATTGAAAAACATATTAAAATAGATGAAAAAACAAAGTCTATAGATTCTAAGTTTTCTCTATCATTAGATAAATTTGCAGAGATGGTTAAAATTCTACGAAACGTCAATAAGTGTCTTGGCTCTTACAAAATAAGAGTAAATAAAAGTGAAAAAAAAGCTAATAAAAACAAAAGAAGTATAATTATTGTAAAAGAAATTAAAAAAGGGGAAAGAATAACAAAAAAAAATGCTTCATGTTTAAGGCCAGGTAATGGAATTGAAACAAAGTTTTATAATAATATTTTATATAAAAAAGCTAGTAGAAAAATTTTACCAGGAACACCTCTTAAATTTAAATTGATAAAATAGTTATTTTATTCTTTTTAAATATCCTTCTATTGCCTCACTTATTAAGGACTTTTTATTAATTTGATAATCAATTTTAAAATTTTTATTTTTTCTTAAAAATTCTTTCATAGCGGTGTATGTATTGTTTCCCTTCTCCCATTTTTGGAAGGTATTTTTTGGCATAAAGTCAATATAAGTATCTGGAAGAATTAGATAAGAGTTTTTTGTAACAAATTTAGAATAAAGATTTAATTCTTGTAACACATGATTGTGAGAATGATTAGAGTCTAATATTACTAAAATCTTTTTATACTTTTTTATATTTTTTTTTATTTTATTAAAGATTTTTAAATCAATTGAACTTCCTTCATGAAGTTCTAAATTTTTATAGACAGGACTTTTTTTAATCTCATCAAGATTATGTTTTCTTATATCAATATCTATACCGATAACTTTAAAGTTTTTAACATCCATCATCTTAAGCATAGAGGCTGTAAATACTATAGAGCCACCATGTGCTATACCTGTTTCAATTACAAGATCAGGTTTTAATCTCCATAACAGTTCCTGCATTACTATTATATCATCTGGATATTTTATTATAGGTCTACCTAACCAAGTATAATTATAATTATATTTATAAAAAATTGATCTAGCTAACCATTTTCTTGATAAATTAAAGAAAGCTTTATCTTTAATCATTCTGCTGATGTCTTTAGACCTTTCTTTGAAGAATTTTTTAATTTCACTTTTCATTTGAATAAGGTTATACAACTATTTCGCTAAATTGTTATATTTTTATGACCTTCAAAAGCTACATAAAGCATTTCATCAATTTTTTGATTTTTATAGTCAGTATTACCGTTATTTTTACAGGTATTGAAACTTTTTTGAGAATTAAAAATCATTATATTATTAATTATGATATTGAAATGTGGAAATACTCAAAGAAACTTAAAGAGGCTGTCACAGATAATAAGATTAATCATATTCATAAAAAAAATAAATTAGCAATTCTACAAAATGTTGAGATAAAAATTAACTCTTTGGGAATGAGAGGAGATGATGATGATATCCAAAAATGGCAATCATCAGATCTAAAAATTTTATTTATGGGCAGTTCTATTATGCTGGGTTGGGGTGTAAAAGAAGAATTTGTACTAAACAATATTGTTGAAGAAAATGCAATAAAAAATAACAAATCTTGGGCAACTTTAAATAGTGGCGTAGGAAATTATAATACAGAAAGATATGTAAATAATTATTTTGAATATAACCAAAATTTAAATCCAGATATTATCGTAGTGCAATATTTTATAAATGATGCTGAAATATTAAAATCAAATCACGGAAATTTAATCACAAGAAATTTTCACTTGGGTGTTTTTTTGTGGAAATACATTTCGCTTTTTAAAGATGATCTTAATAGAAAAAATATAGATGATTACTATAAAAAAATTTATAGGGAAGAAAAAAAAAACAAAATAGTAAAAAAAAACTTATTAAAATTAAAGAAACATTGCACTGTTAAAAATATTAGATGCATTCTTGTGTATACTCCAGATATAGATTTATTAAAATCTGGAAATGATTTAAAATTTATAAAAAGATATATTATAGAAACCACAAAAGAGCTCGAAATGGAATTTATTGATGTTTCAGACTCTATTAAAGATAATATTGATAAACAAATGACCAATTCTGAATACAATGATAGACATCCAAATGAAGTTAGTCATAAAATTATTGGTGAAAGAATTTATAATTATTTAGATAAATGATTTTTTCATCTTTGCAATTCCTTATATTTTGGTTTTTTGCTTTCTTAATTTCTAGATTTAAAAAATTAAATTCACCTCTTTGGATAGGAATTGTTGGATTAATTTTTTATTCTTTTCAGGGATTTTTTAATTTTTTTATTTTATTCTATGTCTATTTGATTGTTAGTATTTACAATATTATCAAAGAAAAATTAGCTTTTTTTATATTTCTTAGTTTGCTTCCTTTATTAATTATTAAATATCTTAATTTTATAGTAGTAGATATTTTAAGTTTTAGTTCGAAAATTATATTTTTAGAAAATTTAATTATTCCACCTGGATTATCATTTATATCTTTTTCAGCAATAGCATTAATGATTTATTTAAAAAATATTTCTGAGAATTCAAAAATTAATCTTGCCTATCTTTATTTATTTCCACAATTAATAGCTGGACCAATAGTAGAACCAAAATCTTTGATCCCTCAATTAAAAAAAAAAAATTTAATTAAATTAGATGATATTTTTTCAGGATTGTTCATATTCTCAATTGGTATAAGTATAAAAATTTTTCTTGCTGATAGTATTGGCAGTTATATTGATCCAATATTTAATAATTTAGAAAATTATGACTCCACAAAGAAGATATTAGCATTATTTTTATTTTCTCAACAAATTTTTTTTGATTTTAATGGATATACACTAATGGCCATAGGTGTTGGAAAAACTCTTGGAATAAATCTTCCAGAAAATTTTAACGCTCCTTATTTGAGTACATCTATTTCTCAATTTTGGAAAAGATGGCATATAACATTATCAAATTGGATAAAAAACTACGTTTATATTCCATTAGGGGGGTCAAGAAATGGAAAGTATAAGCATTATTTAAATATTTTCATTGCAATGTTGGTTTCAGGTATATGGCATGGAGCCGGATATAATTTCATTGTGTGGGGATTATTACATGCATTTTTTATTTTCTTTGAAAAAATATTTTACTTTAACTCTTCAAAAAATTTCCTTAAATTTTTTAAAATTATTTATTGTTATATAGTTGTAACTTTTTTATGGCTTTTTTTTAGAATAAATAATATTTATGACCTAAATTTATTTTTTGTAGATTTTTCATTTTTAAATTTTTTAGATATTAAATCATTTTTCTTTCTGATCATTTTGTTTTCACTAAATTATTCACAAAAATTTATTACTATCATTTCATTAAATGATATTTATAAAAGAATTAATAAAATTTTTGTTATTTCTTTGTCATTTATTTTAATTACAATTTGCATTATTATATCAAAAGGAGTTTCGCAAAAATTTATTTATTTTAATTTTTAATTAATAATAAAATTTATCATCATTTTTTTAATATGATTAAGTTGGCAGTTACATCAATATCAGACAAATCAAACTCAAAAACATTATTTTGTAAAAAATAGTTATTATGTTTTTTATGATAGTCACAAGTATGACTTAAGAGGTTTAAACTCAAACTAGGATAATAAAATCAAAATTATTATAATAGATGGATATTTTGAATATTATCTATTTAGATCTCCTGGTCATTTTAATGAAAAAGGTTATGATTTATTTTTAAAAGAAATGAACGTTTTATTGACCAGTTAGAACCAATAAAGTAACAACTATTAATTTTTAATTTATGAAAAAAGAATTTATTAAATATTTAACAAAAGGAATGCAACTCCTTTTGTTTTTTTTAATTGTATATACTTTTTATAGATCAGAATTCTATTGGGAAGGCTCTAAGAGAACTTATTATGTAAAATATTATATTATTTTATTTTCGTTATTTTGTTTATCTATACTTTTAAGTTTTTTTACTTATCGTCTCAAACAAAATATTTTAACTACCTTCTTTTCTATTTTATTAAGCTGCTATTTAATTGAAGGTGTATTTTATTTTACTAATTTTGAAAATTTTTTAAATATAGAAAAAAAACTATTTGTATCTGAGGTTAAAAAAAGTAATCAAAAATTTGATTGGAGAACAACATATCAATTTTATAAAGACTCCAAGAAAGAAAATGAAGATATTGTCACTACGATTAAACCTTCACATTATTTAAATAACTCAAAAAAGTTATTTCCCTTAACAGGTATATCTAGCAGAGAAACAGTTTATTGTAATGAAAATGGATATTGGGTAAAATTTAAAAGTGATAAATTTGGTTTGAGAAATAAAAACCAAGATTGGAATACACAAAATAATTTTTTTTTAATTGGTGACTCATTTGGTATGGGTGCATGCGTAAATGATGGTGATACTATCAAAGCTAATCTTGAGAAATTCTACGGAGAAGGTTCAGTCATAGATCTTTCATATAATGGCAGAGGACCACTTCAGCAATACGCAATTATGAGAGAATATTTAAAATATTTAAATCCAAAACTTGTTTTATGGTTGTACTACGAAGAAAATGATCTTTTAAATTTAAGTAATGAGATAACCGACAATCTATTAAATAATTACCTAGTAAATGATGATTTTTCACAAAATATATATTACAGACAACAAGAAGTCGACAAGTTAAATTATGAAACTCTAAAAAAAGAAATAAGTTTTAGAAAAAACCTTCACTATAAAAAATTTTTTAAATTTTTGAAACTATCAAATTTGAGAGAAATAAGTTTAGAAAATTTTGTTGGTAAAAATAAAAGTATTGAGCAAGTAGACTATTCTAATCAACTAGAAAATTTTAAAGAAATAATTATAAAAGCAAAAAAATTAGCTCAACAAAATGATTCTGAATTCTTATTCGTCTATTTGCCATCAGCTTATGAATATTTACCTAAAAAAATAAAAGACCGAGCTTATCCTCTAATTAAAGATTACCCAGATATAATTAACATTTTGAGTGCAAATAATATCAAATTTTATGATTTTAAAGCAGAAGTAAATGAAAATTTTAATGATCCATTAAGCTTATTTGCTTTTAGATCGCATACACATTTTAACCCCAAAGGGTATAAAGTTTTATCAAATAAAATTAGTCAATTTGTGGATTCTAATTATTTAGATTTTGTTGAATAATTTTATTTTTCTTTAAAAGTAAAAAAAATTCTTTTAAAAACTTTTCTACTTTATTTTTATTCTTAATTTTAATATTTTGTTTTACAATTAATTTTTTTCTTTTTCTAGAATTGAAATGTATATCAACTGATGCTTTTTTTTTAAAAATTTTTTTAAAAATTTTTATACATATATAACTAAAATCTTTTACGCTGCATGTTTTATCTCCAGAGATATTTGATAAAATATTAGTCTTATTCTTATTTTTTATCCAATTAAAAACTCTTACACCAATATCTTTATTTGAACAAAAATTTCTCATTTGAATTCCTGAAGATTTCAATATGATTTTATTATTTAAGTATAACGAAATAGGAAAAGAATATGGAATTAATTTAAGTCTATTAAAATTATTAGTTTTACTAGGAAAACCATAAACAGCTCCAGGTCGAAGAATAAGATGTTTAATTTTGTATTTTTCAGAAATTTTTTTAAACACATTTTCAGTTTTCCAATGACCTGATTTGTAACTATCATTAATATTAAGTCTTGTTTTTTCTTCATTTAAATTTTTTGCTTTTTCAGAGTAGAGTCTAAGTGTAGATATATAAATAATATTTTTACACCCCAAATTTACAATATGATTCAGCAACCTTGTTGAGGCGATGTTGGCTCGTTTCAAAGATTTATTTGAACCATGATTGGCAATTTCTTCTTCAGTTATGCCAGCTGCGTGTATAAAATAATCACATTTGGCAAACATACTAAGCTTATATTTGTCTGAATTGTAATTGTATGAATTTGAATTAACTTTTATGATTTTATGATTTTTAAATGCCTGTGAAATTCCATTTCCTACAACACCATTAGAGCCAAGTACTAAAATTTTCACTTACTTTTATATTGAATTACAACCTGCTCTCTATCAGAACTGAATGCTAAATATTTATATTCTTTCTTTTTAAATTCTTCTGTTAAAGCTTTAAATTCACCAACTCTCCAACCTTCCATATTATATAATTCATCAAATAAAATTATCGCATTATTTGCTAATTTTTTTTTAATTTTCTTCAACACATATTTTGTTGATGGGTAAGTATCTAAATCCATGTGTAAAAAATTAATCTTTAAATTTTTATTTTTTTTCAAGAAATCATCTAATGTGTCTTGGACTCTACCTTTTATTAAAAAACAATTTTTATGAACATTAGGAATTTTACCATTATTGGAAAAAAATTTTTTTGTCATTCTCGTGCCTACCCAATCCTCATTAAGTCCTTCAAATGAGTCAAAACCATAAATCTTTGCTTTATATTTTTTTAAAATTTTTGAGAATAAATTAATAGTTTTTCCTTTGAAAACCCCAAATTCCAAATAGCTTAAATTAGACCTATGTTTTTCCAAAGCTTTTTTTATAGCATAAGCTCTAATTTGATCTTTACTTAAAAAAATTGAGTCTTGAAAATATTTCTTAAAATATTTATACGATGATTTAATTTCATCTTCACGAAATTGATCAAAAGCCTTTTTTTCTTTAATATTGCTGAGATTTTTAATCATTATTATTTTATTGTTTTACATATACAAAATAAGTACTAAAAATAAAAGTAATAAGTTTATACTATACAATTAATCTAATTTATAAATAATTTGAAAGTAGTAATTTTAGCAGGCGGTTTGGGAACAAGATTTGGCAAAATGACTTCCACAAAACCCAAACCGATGATAAAAATTGGAGAATATCCAATTCTACTTCACATAATAAAGTATTTCAAAAGTTATGGTTTTAATGAGTTTTTTATTGCACTCGGTTATAAAGGTGAGATTATAAGAAAATATTTCAAAAATCTAAAATTAGATGACGTAAAAATACATTTAGTCGACACTGGTGTAAAAACAATGACAGGAGGAAGATTAAAAAAATTTGAAAATTTAATTTCTGACGATAATTTTATGCTCACCTATGGTGATGGTTTATGTAATGTTAATCTAAAAAAATTAATTAAGTTTCACAAAAAACATAATAAAATTTCCACTGTTACAGCTGTACATCCACCAGGAAGATTTGGAAATTTAGATATCAAAAATAGTAAAGTAATATCATTCAATGAAAAGCATCAATTAGGAGAGAGTTGGATAAATGGAGGTTACTTTGTTTTTAAAAAAGAAATTTTTAAACACTTAAAATCCTCAAATACAGTACTCGAACTAGAACCAATGAAAAAATTAACAAAAAAAAAACAATTAATGGCATATAAACATAATGATTTCTGGCAATGTATGGACAATCTAAGAGAAAAAAAATTTTTGGAGGAAGAATGGAAAAAAAAACCAAAATGGAAAAAATGGAAATAAAAAAAAATAAAATTTTATTAGAAGATTTAAGTTATATTTATAAAAATACAAATAAGAAGTATTTTAATAAGAAAAAAATATTAATAGTTGGATGTGAAGGTTTTTTAGGATTTTATTTAAAAAATTTTTTTTCAAAGTATTTTAAAAATCTAGGAATTAGTAAATTATATTTAGCTGATATTTTCCTAAAAACAAAAAAAATAAATAAAAATATTAAAGAAATACGATTTGATGTAATTAAAGATAAAATAGAAAAAATTGATAAAAATTTAGATATAATAATTCATGCAGCATCTATAGCATCTCCAGTCTTTTATCGAAAATTTCCACTTAAGACAGCAGATTCAAATGTTTCTGGATTAAGAAGTATTCTTGATTATTCAAAAAATAAAAAATCAAAAGTAAAAATATTATATTTTTCGACAAGTGAAATATATGGTGATCCTTCTTTTTCAAATATTCCTACAGGTGAAGATTATAGAGGAAATGTATCATGTACTGGACCGAGAGCTTGTTATGATGAATCAAAAAGGTTTTCAGAAACATTATGTTATATTTATGCCAAATATTTTAAAGTACCTGTGATAGTCGTTCGTCCCTTCAATAATTTTGGGCCAGGGCTAAAAATAACAGATGGAAGATTACCTGCCGACTTAGCTAGAGCAATCTTAAAAAGAAAAAATATTGTAATTCATTCTAATGGTAAGCCAACAAGAGCATTTTGCTACATAAGTGATGCAATTATAGGATTTTTAAAATCAATTACTTACCCAAAATATGAAATCTTTAATATTGGTAATGACAAAGAGGAGATGAGTGTTTCTAATTTAGCTAATCTTTATAAGCAGATAGGAAAAAAATATTTTAACTATTCTTTAAAAGTAACATATAAGAAAAGCAATGATAAAAATTATCTTGTAGATAACCCCAATAGAAGATGTCCAAATATAAGTAAGGCAAAAAAATTATTAAAATTTTCACCTAAAATAAAAACTGCAAATGGTATAGAGAGATATTTGCTATTTTTAAAAAATAAAAATAATTATTCATAAATGAATTCCCAGTCTTATGAAATATGTGTTTTTGGATTAGGTTTTGTTGGATTAACAACAGCCTTATCTTTTGCAGAAAAGAATTATAAAGTTGTAGGAATAGATACAAATCAAAACTTATTAAATGAACTTAAAAATGGAAGTGTTCCATTTAATGAACCTTATTTACAGAATAAGCTTAAAAAAAATTTAAATAAAAAAAATTTATCTCTTAGTAATAAAATTAAATTTAGTAAGAAGAAAAAATATATAATTTTTATTTGTGTTGGAACACCTGTTGATAATCAATCAGAATATAACTTAACTAGTATAAAAAAAGTAATCAAATATATAAATCTTAATGCAAATTCTGATTGTTATCTATATTTGAAATCTACTGTTCTCCCAGGCACGACAGAAATGATTAAAAAAAAATTAATTATTAATAAAAAAATTGAAATTTGTTCAAATCCTGAATTTCTTAGAGAGGGAAAGGCTTGGTTGGATTTTAATAATGCTGATAAAATTGTGGTTGGCTACGATAATAAGATCTTCTTAAAAATTTCTAAAATAATTTATAAAAATTTTAAAGGTGAATTACTGCTTGTAAACCCTGCAACTGCAGAATTTATAAAACAAACATCAAATGCTATGCTTTCAAACATGATAAGTTTCTCTAACAATCTTGCATTGTTAGCGGAAAAGTTTAAAAAAATTGATATTAAAAAGACCTTTGAGGCTATACATCTTGATAAAAGATTTTTTGGATATCCAGCGCAAATATCGTCTTATATATATCCTGGACTAGGATTTGGTGGATATTGTTTACCTAAAGATATTCAAGCATTAAGCAATTTTTCAAAAAAATATAAACAAGATTATTTTTTTAAAAATATTATTAAAGTTAACAATGATATTTTTCAACATCACTTAAAAAAAATTTTGTCTAAGACAAATAAAAAAAGCAAAATATTTATATTAGGATTGAGTTTTAAAGAAGGTACTGACGATATAAGACAATCAAAAACAATAAATCTCACAGATGAACTCTTAAAAAGAAATTATAGAGATATAATTTTATGTGATAAGTTAGCAAGTGAGGAATTAAAAGAATTATATACCAACAGTAAAGCTGTCAAGGTTTTTGTAAAACCTTTCTATAAAAAAAATTCAATATATGTAATTGGTAGTACAGAAAAATATTATTTAAATTTTTTAAAAAAAATACCAAACAAACAAATTATAGACACTAAATACTCTCAATAAATTGAAAAATTTTAAAGTCATAAAAAAAATTAATTCTGAAATAATACTTTTTAAAATGAGTTATTTTACAGATGATAGGGGTAATTTTTTAAAATTATTTTCATCTAAAGATTTAGATAAATATTTTGATGGTAAGATTAAGCAGATTAATTTCGTCAAAAATAGAATAAAAGGAATTTTTAGAGGTTTTCACTATCAAACCCAAAAATATGCTGAGCAAAAATTAGTCACTTGTTTAAAAGGCAAGGTAGAGGTCATCATAATTAATTGTAAGAAAAAGTCTAAAAATTACTTAAAAAGTTATAAATTTTATCTTTCAGAAAAAAATAATTTTTTTTTATTGGTTCCAAAAAATTATGCCCACGGTTATCTAGTTATGGAAAATAAGACAGAAGTTTTATATTTTTCTAATAAGGATTATAATTTTTTACATGAAAAAATTATGAATCCATATGATCCAATTTTAAAGATAAATTGGAAAAATAAAAAATTAATTTTATCTGACAAGGATAAAACATCGAAATTCATTTAAGAAATGAATAACAAAGTAGATTTAACAATTGGATTACCCGTATACAACGAAGAAGAAAAAATTAATAAGGTTTTACAAGATATTTTTTCTCAAGATTATAAAAAATTTAAATTAATAATTTCAGATAATGCATCTAAGGATAAAACTTATGAAATTTGTAAAAAATGGCTTAAAAAGAAAAAGAATATAAAACTCATTAGACAAAAAAAAAAATTAAACATAAATAAAAATTTCTATTCTATTTATTCCAAAGTAAATACAAAATATTTTATGTGGGTTGCTGCAGATGATAAACGATCTAAAAATTATATAAAAAAAAATATTGAGTTTTTAAATAATAATCTAGACTATGCAGCATCTTCATCTGAAAATAGTATTGAAATGAATAATCATAATATCAAAAAAGTAAATTTTAGCATAGAAGGATCAAAGTCTAACAGGTATATAAAATTTTTAGAAAACTGTTTTTATTCTCATGGGGTTTTTTATTCAATATTTAGATCTGTAGATCTGACTAAAACAAAAAAGTATTTAGATTATATGGCTTGGGACTGGATAGTAGATTTGACAATTTTAAAAAATGGAAATTTTAAAAGAATTAAGGATGGATCATTTTTTTCATCTTATGGAGGTACAAGCACAAAAAAAGAATATTTATATAACAACAAAACTAACAAATTTGAGAAAATGTTTCCTTTTTTTAAGTTTATGACTGTTTATTTGAATTTTTACTTAAAAAGTGAATATACTTTTAAAAATTTATTATATTCAATAACTATTTTTTTTAAGATCCACATAAATTATATAAGACGATATATTCGTTATAAAAAATAAAATGTTTAAAAAAATTAATTTAATTTTAAATAATTATCAAAAAAAAAGATTATTATTATTAATATTTTTTTGGCTTATATTATATTTTTTAGAAATAATAGGTATTGGTTCAGTGCCAATAATCATTAGTTCTCTCTTGGGAAATCAAGATTTCTTTAATATGGATCTTTTAAAAATTATAGATAATTACTTTAAGACTTTTTTTGATATAAAAAATCAAGTATTACTCATTTCTATTTTAATATTAGTTTTCTATACAATTAAAACAATTTTTTATATTTTATTAACAATTTTTGAGGCCAAAGTATTTAAAGATCTAAATGTTTTTATTAAAGAGCAAGCATTTAAAGCACAGATTAAACAGCCATATCTAAATTATACAAATAATAGTACTTCACAAATTGTAAAAATTATTATTCAAGATTCATCTTTAGCAACGTCTTATATTATTAGCTTTGTAACAATAATTAGTCAGTCTTTTTTATTTTTGTTAATCATTATATTGTTATCAATTGTTAATTTTAAGGTTACTTTCTTAGTAATACCCATATTTGGACTAATTTATTTAGCATTTTATTTGATCACTAATAAAAAATTATTTAATTTGGGTAAAGAAAAACAAATATTACATGGGCAAATCTTAAAACAAATTAATAATACTTTTGAAAACTTAAAAGAAGTAATAATTTATAACAAATTTAATTATTTAAGTAATTATTTTAAAAAGGATGTAGCAAATGGTCAGAGTAAAATTGCTTATATTTCAATTCTAAAAAAAATACCTAAGGCAATATATGAATTTCTTGGAGTAATATTTATTTTTTCCATAATTTTTTATGGATATATAAATTCTTATTCTAATGAAAATACAGTGATTTTGTTGTCTTTAATTACAGTCGCCATAATCAGGATCATGCCATCAATCAATTTGATTACTCAAAATGTATCAAATATTAAATCAAGTGAATATTCATTCAATATAATTAAGAATTTGATAATATTTAATCAGAAAGAAAAAAATTTACCAAAAAAAGAAAATAAACCAATTTTTTTTGAAAAAAAAATTTCTTTTCAAAATGTGTCATTTGAATATCCAAACTCTAAAAACAGATTAATAAATATAAATTTTTCAATAAATAAAAACTCAGTAGTTGGAATATTTGGACCCTCTGGAAGTGGAAAAAGCACTCTAATTAATTTAATATGTGGGCTATTAAAACCGGACGAAGGTGAAATAACCGTAGATGAAAAGAATATTCATAGCAATATTTCGATGTGGCAAAAAAAAATAAGCTATGTTACTCAAGATAATTTTCTTTTAGATGACACGATTTTGAATAATCTAATATTTTCAGATGAAAATAGTAATTTTGATAAAATGAGGTTTAATTATTCAATTAAAAAAACTAATTTAGAGAATTTTGTTGAAAAATTCAAAGACATGTATCAAACAGAGGTTGGTGACAAAGGAGTAAAGCTATCAGGTGGACAAAAACAAAGACTATCTATAGCTCGAGCGATATATAAGATGCCAGAGATTATAATTTTTGATGAATCAACTAGTGCCTTAGACTCTGAAACAGAAAAAGATATCATTGATGAAATATACAAAATTAAAGGAGTAACAATAATTTTAATCTCACATAAAAAAAACCTTTTAACAAAATGTGACAAGATTCTTAATCTTTTAGATGGAAAAATTATTAATAACTAAAAGATTATGATTTTTATAAAAAATTTATTTGATAAAAAAAAAATAATTCAAAGTATTATTGAATTTAATAAAAAACTTTTTTTAGAAAATGAAGTAACAAATAACAGAATAATTTTGACTGAATTTTCAACAAATAAATCAATACAAGCTGGTTTTGCTTTGTTTCTAAAGAGTTTACAAAAAAAAACAGGATGCAGAATATTTTCTTATAATAATGATTTAAATCTTATTTCAAAAAAAAAAAATTATTATAGTAGTATCAATAAAGTATTTAATCATAATTATAAAATATATACATCATTCAAAGTGGAAAAATTTATAGATGTATATTTTGATGAAAAAATTTATATAAAATCCAAAAAAAAATCTTCTAGACTGATCAAAAAAATTACCTCAAAAAGAAAATTATTAGAATTAAAATTAGATGGTATTTGGATTGGTGATTTGTTATATGATACTTTTTTAAAGCAAAAATCCAAATCAACTGTAAACTTACATTCAGAAGAATTTAAAGATTTTTTTTTAGATTTTATATATTTAACTTATTTTTGGATTGAGTTTTTTAAAAAAAACAAAGTTTACTCTGTAGTTACATCTCACACAGTTTATACTTCTGCTATCCCTCTTAGAATTGCATTAAAAAAGAAATTAAATGCGTACCAAGTTAATTTTCATAATATTTATAGATTGAATAATAATAAACTTTTTGCTTATGATATTTTTAATCAATATTCAAAATTATTTAATGGATTCAAAAAAAATTTTAAAATTAAAGCTTTAAAGATAGCAAAAGATCAGTGTTTAAAAAGATTTGATGGTATAAAAGGTGTTGATATGCACTATTCAACCAAAAGTGCTTATAAAAAAGAATATTCAAAAAATATATTAAATCAAAATACTAAGAAAAAAATACTAATTGCTGCTCACTGTTTTTTAGATAATCCACATCCGTATGGAATTAGAGCAATATTTGATGATTTTTATGAATGGATTGATTATCTAGGTAAGTTGTCAGAAAAGACTGATTACGATTGGTACATCAAAACACATCCAGATTTTAAAATAACAACCCAAGACATCATAAAAAATTTTGTAAAAAAATATCCGAAAATTAAACTGATACCACCAAACACTTCACATCATAACCTAATAAGTAATGGTATTGACTGTGTCTTAACAGTACATGGTACAATTGCTTGGGAATACGCATTCTTTAAAATACCTGTAATTAGTGCATCACAAAGCAATCCACATATCGATTTTAATTTTTCTTATCATGCGAAGAATAAAAAAGATTTAAGTAATGCATTAGCAAATCTTAAAAATTTAAAATTAAATTTTTCTAAAGAAAATATTTATAAATTTTATTTTATGAATAATATCTATAGACAGAGTAATTGGATGATTGAAACATTAGAAAATAATTTTAAAAAATTTGGTGGTTATAGAAATACATCAAAAATGATATTTTATGAATTTTGGTTGAAATATAGAACAGATAAAAAAAATGAGACAACACATAAAAAAATCACTGAGTTTATCGATTCAAAAAAGTTTTTTCTGTCAAGAGAAATTTAGTTTGAATTTAGATTATTATACAACAATTCAGCAATTTTTTTATTACCCATCAAAGTATAGTGTTTGTTTTCACAAGTAAATTTTTTATAATTTTTTTTATCATCAGGCAGTAGAAGTGCAAAAGTATCAATGTATGTGACGTTTCTGTTTTTCTTAATTTTATTTATTTTTTCATTATAATAATAGTTGAAATTTTTCTCATTTTTTTTTGAAAATTGATCATCACTAAAAAGAGATATTATGAAAAATTTAATATTTTTCTGTTCAGCTATTTGAATTGCATCGTTTGTATTTAATTCAAAATTAAGTGATGCCAAAGTATATTCTTTTTGATCGAATTTTTTATTTTTTCTTTCTGGGAAAAAATTATTCCTTTTTTTTATTTTTTTAACAGCATGATCTAAAATTAAATATGAAATAAAATTTGCTTCAAATGTTTTTTTTAATCTCATAAATATATAATTTATTTTAGATAAATTATTTTTAGAAATATTTTCATTAATTCTATATTTGTTTCTATCAATACCTCTAATGATAGATAGGACTTCTTCATCACGATGTGCCCAAAAAATATAGTCAGGATTTTTTGATTGCTTTCTTATTTCATAATCTAAAATTTTAATCGAGTCATCTGAATATATTGATGGAAAACTATAGTTTATAACTTCGATAGAATTATCAATTTCTTTTAATTCATTTGGCCAGGATGATGAGTTATCACCACAAGCAAACCCATAGGTCATTGAAGCACCAAATGTCCAAATTATTTTTTTTGATTTGTTTAAATTATCTTTAATAATTTTTTTTGATTTTTTATTATGATTATTTAAATCATTTAGATTAAATTTAAACTCACTAAGATCAACTATTTCAATGTTTAAATTTTTATTAAATCCATAAAAAAAATAGTTTTTGTTGTCATTAATCAAAGAAACAGATACCCGAGCGACTACCTCAATTATAATTGTGTATAAAAGAGTAATAAAGATAATCAAAAAAAAATTATACAGCCATTTAAAATGAATTTTCACGAATAGAATTTTTTTAATTAAAATTAATAGAATTTAATTTATTTCTTATTACAAATTTGAACTCTAATCAAGATTTTTACTATTATATTTGATTTAACAAATAATACTCATAAAATATTAAAATGAAACTTCTAAAAAACATATTAAAAAAAATTTTAATATTTTCTATTGGATATGAATTTTTTGAAAAAAAAATTTTTCTAGAAGGAAAAAAAATTTCTTTTCTCCAAAAAAAAATATCTAAAATCAAAAATTTATCATGTATGGAATTTTCTGTATTTTCACAATGGGGTGATGACGGAATAATTAACTGGCTGACCAACAACCTACCAATTAAAAATAAAATTTTTATTGAAATAGGAACGGAAGATTATAAGGAGTCAAATACAAGATTTTTAATTATGAATCAAAATTGGACGGGTCATTTAATTGAAGCAGATATAGATTCTGTTGAAAAAATAAAAAACCAATCTATATCGTGGAAATATGACTTAAACTCTCACAATTTATTAGTCGACAAAAAAAATATAAATAAAATGATTAGTAATTTAAATTTACCAAAAGAAATTGGATTGTTAAGCTTAGATATAGATGGTATCGATTATTGGGTTTGGGAAAAAATTAATGTTGTTGAACCTGTAATTTTTGTATGTGAAATTAATTCAGCACTAGGTGATAAGCACGCTATATCAGTTCCATACAATAAAAATTTTAACAGAACAAAATTTCACTATTCAAATTTAGCTTTTGGAGCATCTCTGCCTGCATTTAAATATATTTCGGAACTAAAAGGCTATAAATTTTTAGGAACAAATTCTAATGGGGTAAATGCATATTTTGTTAAAAAATCATACTTTAAACATTTAAAAAGAAAAATACAAAAAATTGTTAGTTTTAAATCTAAAACAAAAGAATCTAGAGATAAAAATTATAAAAAAAATTATTTGAGTGGTTTAAATAGAATTAAACAAATCGAAAACACAACTTTTGTTGAAGTAAGAAGTAATAAAAAAATTAAGATTAAGGATATTAAAATATAAATTTTTTTATTTCCAAGCTTTTAATTTTATTATAGTAGTTTTTAAAAACTGCATTTATAAAAATAAGACCTATATAAAAATAGTTCTGCTTGTTCTTTATTCTTATATTCATTTCTTCGAACAGGTGATCAAAAAAACTCAAAGTAGAAGAATAGCCTCCGCTAGCTACTTCACCTATAATTTCATCACCAATAGTCGATGAGCCAATGAATTTTTTTGCATTTATCATTCTTAAGTAAAAATCATAATCAGATGAACACTTAAAATTTACATCATAATTCCCAACAAAATTTATTAATTCTTTTGTAGCATAAAAGCCAGTGGAGTGAGACGTGGCAAAGTCAAAGTTATATTGAATTCTATTTTTTTTAAAACCTTTTTTGATTATTGTTGATCCTGAGTAATTTCTTTTTACTGTACCAAATACAAAGTCACATTTCTTTAGAATAAATTCTTTTTCAATATAAAAAAGTGCTTTTGGATATAGAATGTCACCAGAATTACAAAAAGCAATTATATTTCCTGTGCAATGTAAAATTCCTTTATTCATGGCATCATAAATGCCAGTGTCTTTTTCTGAAATTATTTTATCTATCTCATCTTTATATTTATTAATTATTGAGAGAGAATTGTCAGATGAATTTCCTTCTATAACTATGTATTCTACGTTACTATGTTGTTTCTGATCTAATACAGATTTTATAGTTTTCTCAATATTATTTTGATCATTTTTAACAACTGTAATTATACTGAACTTGAAATGGTGCATAAATTAATTTAGTAAGAAACAACGAACTTAATATATTTTGAATGAAAATAATAGCAACACGTAGAATTAATATAATTTCATATTACACTTTTTCTAAGCTAATGGAGAGAGTTAAGAAATACGAACATTATTTATCAAAACCTATAAGCAGACACTTTTAATATGAAGGTTAGTGTTATAATGCCATACTTTCATAAGAAAGAGTTTATCGAAGCATCTATTTATTCAGTATTATCTCAAACATTTGAAAATTTTGAAATAATAATAATTTATGATGACACTTCTCAAGATGATTTTGAATTTATTAAGGATCTTGAAAAATTAGATAATAGAATAAAAGTTTTAAAAAATATAAGTAATATTGGAGCAGGCAGATCAAGAAATAAAGGTATAGAGTTTTCCAGAGGAGAATATCTCGCATTTTTAGATTGTGATGACATATGGGATAAAAATAAGCTCAAAGAACAATTGAAATTTATGATACTTAACGATTATAAAATATCATTTACTTCTTATCATATTATAGAAAATAAAGGAAATATAATTGGAAGTAGAAAAGCTACTAAAGTTTTGCTTTATAAAGATTTAATAAAATCATGTGATATTGGACTATCAACTGTTATCATTAAAAAGAAAATTTTAAATAATAAAGATTACAGATTTGCAGATTTAAAAACAAAAGAAGATTATGTTTTATGGCTTAAACTTAGTAAAGCAAATTTTAATTTTTATGGATTAGATAAATTTTTGACTAAATGGAAAAAATTAGATAAATCCCTTTCATCTAATACGTTTCAAAAAATTTTAGATGGATTTAAAGTTTATAATAAATATGTGGGTTTTAATAAAATTAAATCATTATACCATTTAATGTTACTATCAATAAATTTTTTGAAAAAAAAATAACATTTTTATGATTTACATAATTTTAATCGTTTCATTTTTGATTTTTTTAGTATTTTCTAAAAAGTATTTAAAATTTACTATTAATAAAAATACTAGATTGATACACCAAACGTATACAGCTGACAATTATGTGCCACTTCTAGGGGGATATTTTATTTTAATACCAGTGTTTTTTTATCATGTAGTACTATTCCAAAGTTTATTATTTCTATCTATTTTTTTAACTGGAGTGTTGTCAGATGTTAAATTACTCAATTCACCTAAATTTAGATTTTTGATTCAATTTTGTTTAGTTATGTTATTTATAATTTTTTCAAAAACTTATATCAACAATACAAGTATAGATATTTTAGACAATTTACTTGAATATAAATTTTTCAATATTTTATTTGTTACATTTTGTATATTGATTTTAATGAATGGTACTAATTTTATAGATGGCCTTAATGGTTTAGTGTCAGGATATTATATAATTACTTTATTAGTTATTATCTATTTAGGAAATAATAATAATATAAATTTTATTAATTATGAGTTTTATAAAATTTTAATATTTACTTTATTAATTATATTTATTTTAAATTTATTAAATAAAATTTATCTTGGTGATGGGGGATCATATTTATTAAGTTTTGTTATTGGTATTAGTATAATCAAACTATATTCTCAAAATTTACAGATATCCTCGCTATACATTATTTTATTATTTTGGTATCCATGTTTTGAAAACTTGTTTTCAATTATAAGAAAATTTTACCAAAAAAAATCACCATTACAACCAGATAACAAACATTTCCATCAACTTGCATTTAATTTTATAAAAAAAAAATTTAAACTCAAGAATAACTTATTATCGAATAATATAACATCAATTTTAATTATTTCTTATAATATGGGTGCACTTTTTTTAGGAAGTCTTTATGTTCAGAGTACAAACTTTCAAGTTCTTATTATAGTATTCAATATTTTATTTTATATTTTTCTTTATCAAAAATTTGATAAGCACAATTATTAAATAAAAAAAAGTTTTATTAGAAAAAAGAAATTTAATTGAGATTAACTATCAAACTAGAAAAAAAATTTGTAGGTTGTTAAAAACTTATAATTTAAGAAATAATTTTTTCTAAACTTTTGTAATGATTAAAAAGAGTAAATTTTTTTATACTTTTTTTCATTAAAACTCTAATTTTATATTTCTCTTCATCACTTTTTTTCATCAGTTTTTCAAAGTTTAGTAAAAAGCTATTCATATCATTTGTTTTGTAAATAAAGCTATTTTTTTCATTTTCTAAAAAATCTTTTGGACCCGTATCACAGTCAGATGAAAATATTAACGTATTAGACATGGCAGATTCTATCAAAACAAAACCTGGATCTTCCCATAAAGAAGATAGAACGAAGCAATATGAGTGCTTTAAATATTCACTAACATTATCTTTATAACCTAAAAGTAAAATTTTATTTTCTAGTTTTTTATTATTTATTAATTTTGTCAATTCATTTTTTTTATCTCCCTCACCCAGTATGATTAGTGAATAGTCAGCATATTTTTTTGATAAATTTTCAAAACAATTAATCAGAAATTTGAAGTTTTTTTGTTTAGTTAATCTTCCGATAGCAATTAAGTACTTTCCATATTTATTAACCATAGTTATCTTTTTTTTATAATCTTTAATAGATAAAACTGGATCGTATAAAACTTTTAATTTATCATGTGTAAAAATATTATGCTTAGAAAGTTTTTTGGATAATATATAAGTAGGTGTTGTAACCATGTGTATTTTTTTTGATACCAAGCGCCAAAGAGTTTTTCTAAAAAAATTTAGTTTGGGATTTCCAGATATTCTTAAAATAAATTTTGTCTTAAAATTAAAAATTAATAATAGTATTAATGGTAACGAAGTATTTAGATGAATAATTAGATATTCAGGCTTTTCTTTCTTTAACAATCTTAAAAGTGGAAAAAAACTAAATAAAGATATTATGATAAAAGATATCCTACTTAAAAAAAAACCACTTTGGGGTAATTTTAAATTTACTTTAAGCTTAAAAAGATTGATAAAATTTAGATCATATTCTTTTTTATTGTATGAGTCCCACTCATGAAATAGGGAAATAATTGATGGTCTAAACTTTTTATTAGAATACTTTTTTATAGATACTACAGAATTAATAACCGCTTTTGGTGTAGCAATTTTTGATATAAAAGGTGCCCAATAATATATTTTAATCATCTAAGAAGATAGTACTATAGCATATATTAATTAAACAATATTACATAGTTTTAGTAATCTAAAATTATTTAATACCTTTTTGTGACTTTATATTTCAAATTTGTTTTTTTATAAAAAAGTATAATATGCAACAAAAAAAATATTAATATTTAGCTTAATAATAATCAGCTATATCTAGTACATGAAGATCAAAACAATAAGAAAAAATTTGAAAAATATTATAAATAAAAATTTATTCTTATTAATTTTTATCATGTTATTATTAGTTTCTTTTAATTTTTTTCAAAATGTATTTCATTTAATCAAGTATGATAAAAATGAAAGATTGATGAGAAATTCAGAATTTTGTGAAAAAAGTTCTCAGGGTTTTGTTGTATATTTAAAAGAAAATTATAATTTTGAAGAAAATCCACTGTTATTGAATAATACGATTTCTCCTTTGAGTGACTGGGTTTATTTTGATTTTAAAAAAAAAATTGAAAAAAAAAAACTTATATTATTAAACTATGAAGAGTCACAAGAGATAGATGCTAAACTAAGTAAAAGTTTGTTTCTAATAAATCAAACACCCCCATTAATGAAAAATATTATTGGAATTAAAATTAATTTAAAAAATACCTTATCAGCTGATCAATCTTTTTTAATTAGGCTTTTTAAAATAGAAGATGGTAAAAAAAATGTAATTCATTCCGAGGACATCTTGTTTAAAAAGAATTTAATTTCAAAATTAATTCAGTTTAATTTAGATGAAATGAAAGGCAGTAAATTAAAATTATATGGGATAGATATAAAACCCTTTAATGAAAATATTTTTCAGAGTGTTAAATTATTAGTTCAAAATAAAATTGAACTTGAAAAATATACAATAATAGAGAAAAAGCAAAACTGTTATTATCTAAAAAAAAATGATTGAATTATTAAACATCATATTTTTCCCTTTACTATTGATTTTATTTTTAAACAATCATTTTCTATTTGGTTTAGAGAATTATCTTACCGATAAAAAAATTGAATTATTTGATATTTATATTTTAAATTTATTCATAATTTTAAATATAATATTAATTTTATCTATATTTGATATTTTATTAATCAATATAATATATTCTGTACTTATCTTTTTTATTATATCCAATTTTTCTAATTGGAATATCAAAATTATAAAAATAAATTTAAAAAGATTTAGTAAATATATATTTTTTATTATTATTTTTTACATTTTAAGTATTCTGATTGTTTCCAATCCAGATCTTGATTGGGATGGAAAATTTCATTGGTATAAAAGAGCCTTAAGTTTTTATCAAGATATGGGTTACGAAAATTTAAAAAATTTACCAAAATATGAATATCCTCACTTTGGTAGTTTATTGTGGGCTATCTTTTGGAAAACTAATTCATTAGGTTATGAATATTTTGGAAGGCTTTTTTATTTATTTATTTATTTATTATCAATTCACTCAATAATTGAATTAGTACAAAACCAAAAAATTAAAAAATATTTATTTATAGCTTTTACAATTATTTGTTTTGATATTAATCATTTTATGGGTAACCAAGACATTTTATTATTCTCACTCGTAATTTTTATAGCAAGATATACATATCTGATCTTGCTCAAAAAAAAGGCGAATCTTTATTATATTTTTCAATTTATATTGATTAATAATATAATTTTTTGGATTAAATACGAAAGTTTCGTTTATGTATTAATATTTTACTTTATTATTTTGATTTCAGTATATTTATCAAAACAAAATAGAAGCTTAATTATTTTATTAAGTGGGCTAGTATTTTCTATAATTCTTAAAATTATTTTTCAATATACGTATAAAATTAATATAGATCCTAGCTTTCAATTTTCAGGAAATTATAACCTTGCTGAATTGTTTAATTTTCAAAGTTTTATTATAAAGAATTTGTTTATTTTTAAATATTATATTTTTTCATTATTTAAAAATCCAATATTTATAATAAGTTATTTCATTTTATTGATAATGTTCTTAAATAAAAAAAAATTAATGAAAGAAAATTTAATAATTTTTTTATTATTTACTTTATCAACTTTTTTTATTTTTTATATTATCCAAAATGATTTTCAGTGGCATGTAGTTAATGGAATAAGTAGATACATGTTTCAATATTCAGGTTTTTCATTAATATTTATTGTCGATTATTTGAATAAAAATTTTAAATAAAATGAATATTAAATCACCTCTTATTACAATACTTATCACAAATTTTAATAAAAAAAAATTTATAGAAGATACAATTAAGTCTTGTAAAAATCAGAGTTATAAAAATATTGAGATTATTATTGTTGATAACTGCTCAACAGATGGCTCAATTAAAATTATATCTAGATTTAAAAAAATTAAATTATTATTTAATATTAAAAAAATATCTCCAGCATTAAATCAAATTATATCTATTGAGATGGGTGTACTAAAAGCAAAAGGTGAAATAATCTGTTTGCTAGATGGAGATGATCTATTCAAAAAAAATAAAGTAGCAAAAATAGTTCAGGCATTTAAAGTAGATTTAAATTTAAAAGCTATTTGTGATGTTCCATTAATCTATTTAACTAAAAAGAAAATTCATAATTTTAATTATAATAAAAATAGACTTTTTCAATCTCACATTTGGCCAAATACATTTCCGACAAGCTGTATTAGTTTAAAAAAAAAATACCTTTTAGAATGTATAAATTTGTTTAAAAAAAATAAATTTCCTTTATTAGAAATAGATTTTAGAATTTGTTGCTTACTTTCAATGTATAAAAATAATTTTTTAATCCTCAATAAAAATCTTACTTTATACCGACAAGTTAATAATGGAATTATGTCAGGGTATAAAAAATTTCAAAAAAAATGGTGGATTAAAAGAGGTCAAGCATTCGAATTTTTTAAAATTTTAAAAAAAGATTTTAGTCAAGATTTTAATTATAGTTTAGATTTTTTCATAACAAAGATAGCTATTTTTTTTATTAAATAATTTTGAATTTATTTATTTTTAAAAAAAAGACCAATCATACTAATTAAAATCATCATGCCATCTCTAATAGCATTCACTTTTTTTATTCCAGCAATTCTTTTGCGCTCATAAGAGTTAGAGGATATAATTTTCATTCCATATGCCTTAGCTTTAATAGGTAATTCAACACAAAAACTAAAATCCTTTTTTTTTAAATTTAGTTTTTTTGCTTTATCTGTTTTTCCAACAACAAAAGTGTAAAGTATATCTGATATATTCAAATTAAATATAAATCTTCCAATCCAAGTAAATATGTGATTCCCTATTAGAGTTATGATCGTATCATCTTCACTGCCAGAGTTTCTTTGATATCGTGATCCAAAAACAAAATCATAATTATCTTTTTCTATATAAAAAAGCATATTCTTTAATTCTGATGGATTAAATGAGCCATCAGCATTGAATATCGAAAAATAGTCAGTTGTGCAGGTTTCTATTCCTTTAATTAATGCATCACCATAACCTTTATTATCCTGATATATTAGATTAACTGGATAATTTTCAACAGATCTAATTGTACTTATATCACTCTCTTGTAGGATAATATTTATATTCAAATTATAAATTTTTAATTCATCTAATACTGATGGTAAAGATTCTGATTCATTTTTAGCTGGGATTATTAGTGTTAGTTTTTTCATTAATTAATCTATTTATATTTCTTATATATTTTTATGCCATAAGTAATTAAAAAATAAGAGTATCTTAGTTTATGGTTCACTATTAATTATAGTAATTTTTATCAACAAGCTATGAGTTAAAAAATTTGAAGACTTATATATTAATTTATAGTTTGTGTTAAGATATAACTACTTTATATAGAACATCCAATAATTTAATGAGCAGCTTTTTAATATTATTTATCTTTTATTTTTTAATTCTATTTTCATTAATAGGATATGGAGCTTTATTTATTAAATTTTTTACAAAAGAACGCCTATTTCATGATTTTGGATATTTAGGAGTTCTAGGAATATTATTTGCTTTACTCATTTCCTATATATCAAACTTAATTTTACCTCATGGTTATTTATTTAATTGTATTTTTATCTTTATTGGATTTTTAGGCTTTGTAATTTTTTTAAATAAAAATTTTAGTTTGTTTAGAAAAAATTTTTATCTATTAATTCTTGTTTTTTTATTTTTATTAATTTCATTAATAATGTTTAAAAACCACGATGATTTTACATATTATCACTTTTCATATACTTATATACTTACCCAATTTGATGCATTAGTTGGAACAGGACAGTTTAATCATGGTTTCAGAACTCCCTCATCAATATTTTATTTAAATTCATTATTTTATCTTCCTTTTATAAAATATTTTTCATTTAATTTTTCCTCAGTATATATACTTGGATTTGCAAACATTATTTTTTTAAAAGGAAGTGGTCTTTCTACTGATGTCTTTAAGATTAATAAAAGTAAAATTTTAAAGAATTATAAATTAACAAATTATTTGGCAATACTTTCATTTATTTTTATAAATACTTTTTTTTATAGAATTGGTGAATACGGAACAGATAGAGCGGCTCAAATTTTAATATTAGTTTTAGTTTATGAAATATTTCGAATGTTTGAAAATATCAAAGATAGCAGATTATCTAACTTAAAAATTTATTCTTTGATTACTATAATAGTATCACTCAAAGCTTTTTATATTTTGTACCTATTATTTTTTATACCAATTTTTATTTATTACTTAAAAAAAGATAAGTTGAGCAAATTTATTAAAGACAATTTTAAACAAAAGTATTTTTTAATATGCACCTTAATATTTACATTAGTCTTATTAACTTATTTTTTTAATACGGCGTGTTTAATTTATCCATTACATTTTACATGTTTCGAAAATTTTAGTTGGTCAATTCCAAAAGAACAAGTAATTGCAATGAACAATCATTATCAAACATGGTCAAAAGCTGGAATGACTCCAAATTACAAAGTAGAAAACCCAGAAGAATATATTAAATATTTCAATTGGGTGGGTGGTTGGATTGATGGCTATTTTTTTAATAAAGTTTCAGATTTTCTGCTTGGTCTATTTTTTGTTTTTATAATTTTTATTATTACATTTTCAGTAATAAGCTCAGGAAGAAAAAAAATATCTTTAAATAAATATCATCTATCTCTTTATTGTATAATAGCTCTTTTGTTTTTTGAGTGGTTTTATAATCATCCATCTTTACGCTATGGAGGGTTTTGTTTAGTTATGTTGTTAATCTTTATTCCATTATCATTTTTTTTAAGTAGTTATACGATTGAGATTAAAAAATTTAATAAAGCGGTTATTATCTTAATCTTAATTGGTATATCAGTGTTTATTGGCCGAAATATAAATCGAATACATAAGGAAATAAACTTTTATAAGTATAAGCCACTTAGTAATATATTCTATTACATGGATGAAAAACATTTTGTTGTGCACAAACAGGTTTATGAAATAATTTCAAGCTACCAAATTTGTAAAAATACAGACCAATGTGATAAAAAAAGCAAAAGAATTAAAAAGGTCCTAGGAAAACTTATTTTTATAAATAAATAATGAAAAAAATTGTATTAATAGCACTTAACATTTTTGATTTTTTTCATAAAAGAAAAATAGCTACTTTTTTAAAGAAAAGTCGTTTTACTAATTTTAAGTTAATATTAGATGTAGGAGCCCATAAGGGAGAGTCGATAGATTTTTTTTTAACTCATTTTTCAGTTGAAAAAATTATATCCTTTGAAGCTAGTCCAATCAATTTCAAAGATTTAGAAAAAAAACTACCAAAAAAAATCAAAAGTTTCAAAAAATCAGAAATAATATTAGAAAATCTAGCATTAGGAAATATAAAGGGTATCTCTAAGTTTAATCAATTAAGTGAAAGCTCTTCTTCTACCTTAAACGAGCTAAATTTGAACTCAAGCTATTTAAAAAAAAAAAAAAATTTTTTGAATTTTTTTTCTAATGAAAATTACCAAAAAACAATTGATGTAAATGTAAATACACTTAGTAATTATTTGTCTGAAAAGAATATTGGTCATATAGATTTAATTAAGATTGACACTGAAGGTTCTGAGCTGAATGTTCTTTTGGGCTTAAATTCTTTAATAAAAAATGTCAAATTTATTTTTTTTGAGCATCATTATGATGATATGGTAAAAAAAAATTATACATTTTCAGAAATAAACAATTTTTTAATAGTGAATAATTTTAAAAAACTTTTTAAAATTAAGATGCCTTTTCGTAAATCATTTGAATATATCTATATTAATCTCAATCATTCATGAGTAACATAGACTTTAAAGAGAATTGATTTGTTTAATAAGAAAAATTATAATAGTAATTTATTTTAATGAAAAAAAAAGCACTTATATTTGGGGTAACAGGTCAGGATGGATCTTATCTTGCAGATTTTCTTTTAAAAAAGAAATATATAGTTCATGGTGTTAAAAGAAGGTCTTCATCATTCAATACAGCCAGAATAGATCATATTTACCAAGACCCTTTTGCTAATAAAAGGAATTTTTTCTTACATTATGGTGATGTTACTGATGCAATATCTGTATCATCTTTAATTAAAAAAATTAGACCGAGTGAAATATATAATTTAGCTGCACAATCCCACGTATCTGTATCTTTTGAGGTTCCAGAATATACCGCAAATGCAGATGCTGTAGGGGCTTTAAGGATTTTGGAAGCGATAAAATTTCATGGTTTTCAAAAAATAACTAAATTTTATCAAGCTGGTACCTCTGAAATGTTTGGGAAAGTACAGGAAATTCCACAAAATGAAAACACACCTTTTTACCCAAGAAGCCCTTATGGTGTTGCTAAAGTTTATGCACACTGGATTACAGTAAACTATAGAGAGGCATACAATATTTTTGCGTGTAATGGAATCTTGTTTAATCATGAAAGTCCAAGAAGGGGCGAAACATTTGTAACTAGAAAAATAGTAATAGCACTATGCAAAATTAAAAGAGGCTTACAGAACAAACTGTATCTTGGCAATTTAGAAGCTAAGCGTGACTGGGGTCATGCAAAAGATTACGTTGAGGCAATGTGGAAAATGTTACAAAAAAAAACCCCAAACGATTATGTCATCGCAACAGGAAAACAATTTTCAGTAAAACAGTTTGTAAACTTAGTTTTAAGAGAACTTAAAATAAAATTTATATGGAAGGGTAAGGGTATAAATTCAAAATGTTATACACTAGATGGGAAATGTATAATTGCTTGTAGTAAAGAATATTATAGACCATTGGAAGTTGATACCTTATTAGGAAGTCCAAAAAAGGCAAAAAAAGAATTAAATTGGAAAGCTAATACAAATATACATGAATTAGTTACTGACATGGTAAGTTCTGAATTAAGAGATTTAGATAAAAATGAACTATAAATCGAAGATTTATGTTGCGGGACATAATGGCCTAGTTGGAAGTGCAATAATTAGAGAATTAAAAAAAAAAGGATATAAAAATATAATTACCTCAGATCGAAAGACTTTAGATTTAACAAATCAATTAAAAGTATTAAATTTCTTAAAAAAAAAAAAACCAAATTTTATCTTCATAGCAGCTGCTAAAGTGGGTGGAATTTACTCAAACCATAAATATAAAGCTGAGTTCATTTATGAAAACTTATCCATTCAATCTAATTTGATTCACTCAGCATACCTGTGTGGAATAAAAAATCTTATATTCTTGGGATCTAGCTGCGTTTATCCAAAAAAATGTAAACAACCAATTAAAGAAAATTATCTTTTAAGTGGGGCTCTTGAAAGTACAAATGATGCGTATGCTGTAGCAAAAATTGCTGGGATTATGATGTGTCAAAGCTATAACAATCAATATAAAACAAATTATAAGTGTCTAATGCCAACCAATACTTTTGGCCCTAATGATAATTATAATGATTTAAACTCTCATTTCTTTCCAGCTTTAATTAAAAAAGTTCATAAGTTAAAGTTTGAAAATAATAAAATATTGAAATTGTGGGGTGATGGTAAAGCTAAAAGAGAGCTTATATATGTTGACGATTTAGCAAATGCCTGTATTTTTTTTATGAAAAAAAAAACCAAACATTCCCTCATAAACATTGGAACGGGTAAAGACTTTACAATCAAATATTATGCAAACCTAATTTCAAAACTAATTTTAAAAAATAAAAAAATATTAATTAAATATGATAAATCGAAACCAAATGGAACACGTCGAAAGGTTATGGATGTCACTCTAGCCAAAAAATATGGTTGGAAATCAAATATAAGTCTGAAAGAAGCAATATTAATAACTTATAATTCATTTTTAAAGGAAAATAACAAATGAAAAATATTATAGTTGTTACAGGTGGAGCTGGATTTGTTGGATCAAATTTAATCAAACTTTTAATTAAAAAAACTAATTATAAAATTATTAGTATAGATAATTACTCTACAGGATTAAAAAAAAATCATATTAAAAATAAAAGAGTTAAATATATCAACTCTCATACAAAAAAAATATCAAAAGCTTTAAGTATATATAAAAAAAATATAAATTCTGTTTTTCACTTTGGAGAGTTTGCTAGAATATATCAGAGTTTTCTTAAAATGAATGAATGTATCGATTCTAACACTATAGGAACACATGAAGTGTTTAATTTTTGTCATTTAAATAAAATTAAATTAATTTACTCTGCAACTTCAGCTACCTTAGGAAACAGAGGTCAAGATAAAAACTTATCACCTTATGCATTTACTAAAGCTAAAAATTTGGAGATGCTAGAAAATTTAAAAAATTGGTTTAATTTTAAATTTGAAATAGTTTATTTTTATAATGTTTATGGTCCAAAGCAAATAAAAACAGGTAGTATGGCAACTGTAATTGGTATTTTTGAAGATCAATATTTAAATAAAAAAAATTTAACAGTAGTAAACCCAGGGACTCAGTCTAGAAGATTTACCCATATTAATGATACTATTGAAGCATGCTATTATGCCTGGAAAAAAAATAGATGTAGACATTACAGTATTTCTAATAAAAAAAGTTATACTATTCTTCAGGTGGCAAAAATGTTTAATTCATCAATAAAATTAATCCCTCAAAGAAGAGGGGAGAGATATGCATCAGCACTAACTAATATGAACCTATCTAATAAAGTTCATAAAATGTTCGGTAAAATAAATTTGAAAGATTATATTAAAGCATTTCTCAAAAACTGTTAATAAAAGGTGCTAATTCATTGTTTACAATATTTTTTAATTAGGTATAACGATTGCGCCGGTGATTATTGCGGAGGTGTTATACCCGATCCCATTCCGAACTCGGAAGTCAAGCCCTTCAGCGCCAATGGTACTTTGTCTTAAGACACGGAAGAGTAGGACATTGCCGGCTAAAAAAATATTATGAAAATTAAAAGCTCATTAAAATCACTAAAAAAAAGAGATCTTAATTCTAAATTAGTTAGAAGAAGAGGTAGAGTTTATATAATAAATAAAACAAATCCAAAATTCAAAGCAAGACAGAAGTAATTTTATGGAAAATCAAGACCATAAGAATACCTGGAATAAATTCACAAAATTTGTGTTGTGGGGAACTGTCGCTGTTATAGGTGTTTTAGTTTTAATGGCAATATTTTTGCTATAGAATTCTCTGATGAGAATTGCTTCAATTTTAGAAAATCAAAAAATAGAGAAAAGAATAGCAATCACTCCTGATATTGCAAAAAAGTACATAGCCTTAGGTTTTGAAATCTCTTTAGCTGAAAAGTATGGAGAACACTTAGGATTTAAAGATGATGATTATAAAGAGTTAGGAGTTAAGATTTCTAATAATGAAGCTGAAACTTTAAAAAATGCAGATGTTATTATTCAGCTAGGATTATTATCTGATGAAAATCTTTCTAATTTTAAAGAAAACCAAACACTTATTGGAGTATTTGATCCATATACAAATAAAGAAAAAATAGAAAATTTAGCTAAAAAAAATATTAATGTTTTTTCTTTAGAAATGTTACCAAGAATTACTAGAGCTCAATCAATGGATATCCTTTCTTCACAAGCTAATCTTGCTGGTTACAAAGCAGTAATAGAGTCGTTTGCAAATTTTGAAAAAGCAATACCCATGATGATGACAGCAGCAGGCACCATCCCAGCAGCAAAAGTGTTGGTGGTTGGTGCAGGAGTTGCTGGTCTTCAAGCAATAGCAACTGCAAAAAGAATGGGTGCAATAGTTTTTGCAACAGATGTTAGAATGGCATCAAAAGAACAAGTTGAAAGTTTAGGGGGAAAATTTTTAACTGTTGAAGGTTCAGAAAATTTAGAGACCGAAGGGGGTTATGCAAAAGAAGCATCTGAAGAATTTAAAAAAAAACAAGAGGACCTTTTAGTTGAAACTTTAAAAAAAATTGACATTGTAATATGTACAGCTTTAATACCGGGCAAAAAAGCTCCATTAGTTATTAAAGGTTCTATGATTGACAATATGCAATCAGGATCTGTTATTTATGATTTAGCTGCGGTTCAGGGTGGAAATGCTGAGTTTACTGAAGTTAATAAAATTGTAGTTAGAAATGGAGTAAAGATTATGGGTGAAATAAATATTCTTAATAAACTGCCTGTTTCAGCTTCAAATCTATATTCAAAAAATGTGTTTAATTTTGTGACTAATTTATATGATAAAGAAAATAATAAGATTAATGTTAATTTAGAAGATGAGATAATTGAAAAAACTTTAATAAAATAGAATTATGGAAATAGACCCTTTTATATTTAGATTAAGCATATTTATTTTATCAATTTTTATTGGT
>Ga0209632_10000333_pt1 | contig 49965 bp, 38 predicted proteins | sample COG_10_FD_184754 | JGI IMG/M metagenome (GOLD analysis project Ga0209632, IMG submission 184754) | Pelagic Microbial community sample from North Sea - COGITO 998_met_10 (SPAdes) (version 2) | ecosystem: Environmental > Aquatic > Marine > Neritic zone/Coastal water | place: Helgoland, sampling...
AACTCAATCTTTCCTTGTTTTCCAATTTGTGCGTATTTCTAGTTATGGAATACCGGAGCAGTAGGGTATGTTTGTTCTCTTGATTTAATCATGGACGAACACAACTCAATTCCTTTAGCTGAAAGACTTCGCCCCAAAACACTTGATGACTATATAGGTCAAGAGCAGATTGTCGGTAAAGATGGTCCAATCAGATTGTCAATTCGAGCAGGTTCACTTCCATCCATAATATTCTGGGGACCTCCAGGTGTTGGTAAAACAACCTTGGCTCAAATACTTGCTTCAGAATTAAAGAGGCCTATATTCATTTTAAGCGCTATTAGCAGCGGAGTTAAGGATGTGCGTGAAGTTATTGAGCGTGCGTCAAGAAAAGATCTGTTATCAACCCAGAAGCCTCTTCTGTTCATTGATGAAATTCATCGATTCAGTAAAAGTCAACAAGATAGTTTGCTCGGTGCTGTGGAGAAGGGTGTTGTTACCTTACTTGGCGCCACAACGGAGAATCCTTCATTTGAAGTTATACCTGCATTGCTTTCTCGATGTCAAGTATATGTGTTGGAATCTTTTGGTGTGAAAGAGCTTGAAGCTCTTTTGCAGCGGGCGCTAAAAGAAGATGAATGGTTGAAAGGATTAAAGATAAAGCTCAAAGAAAAAAAGGCTCTTTTTCAGCTTAGTGGAGGAGATGGACGCAAGATGCTGAACACACTTGAATTGGTGGCTCAATCTGCGGCAGCTGACAAAATGGAGATTACGGATGAGTTTGTCACTCGAGTGATCAAGCAGAAAATGGTGCGTTACGACAAAACTGGTGAGCAGCATTACGACATCATTTCGGCTTTTATAAAAAGTATTCGAGGAAGTGATCCAAATGCATCACTTTACTGGTTAGCTAGAATGATAGAAGGTGGAGAGGATCCAATGTTCATTGCACGCAGGTTGCTGATTCTGTCGAGTGAGGATATTGGACTTGCAAACCCAACGGCATTGGTGATGGCTAATACGTGTTATCAATCTGTGCACGCCATTGGTTATCCTGAATGCAGAATCATATTGTCTCAGACAACGGTTTATTTGGCTACTTCGCCAAAGAGTAACTCTACCTATAAGGCAATTGATGAAGCCATTGCTAAAGTGCGCGAAACCGGTGATCTTTCTGTGCCATTGCATATTAGAAATGCACCAACCAAGCTGATGCAAGAACTTGGATATGGCAAAGACTATAAGTATGCTCATTCTCATGAGGGTAATTTTGTAGATCAGGAGTTCCTACCTGATGAACTTTCCAAGGTGAAGTTCTATGAACCCGCTGATAATCAAAGAGAGAAGGGCGTCCGAGACTTCTTGAAAGCCAAGTGGAAGAATCGCTATGGCTATTAGTTCGAATTAATTTCCTTTCGTATTTGAAATTGACCATCCGTCACTTTTTTGCCCAAAAGTGATATTAAAATGATATCATTGTAATGTCAAAAATTTAAACTTACTACCATGAATCAAGAAAAAGAAATTAAGCTGTCGAGCGGATACTTCGCATTGGCTGGTTTTGTTACTCTCATAGCTATAGCCATAATAACAATCGTTTTCCGGTTATTTCCGATAACAGCAATTGCCGCAATTAGTGCGATTATAATGATACCGGGTTTCTTCTTTATTAACCCAAATGGCTCACGAGTAATGACCTTATTTGGCGACTATAAGGGTACAATGAAGGCCAATGGATTCTTTTGGGCAAATCCATTCTTTACCAGAAAGCAAATTTCGTTGAGGGCGCGAAACTTTGATAGCGACCGCGTAAAGGTGAATGACAAATTAGGAAACCCAGTTATGATTTCTGTGATCTTGGTTTGGAGAGTCAGAAATACTTTTAAAGCGGCATTTGAAGTGGATAACTATGAAAATTTCGTGCGTGTTCAAACAGATGCAGCCGTAAGAAAAATGGCAGGTTCATATCCATATGATGATTGGGAAGACAATGATGATTATAAGATCACATTGCGCTCAGGAATGGAAGAAGTGAATAAAGCATTGGAAGATGAGCTAAGCGAACGATTAGAGATTGCTGGAATCGAAGTTTTAGAAGCACGAATTGGGTACTTGGCCTACGCTGAAGAAATTGCCAGTTCAATGCTTAAGCGCCAACAAGCAACAGCCATCATTGCCGCCCGAGAAAAAATCGTTGAAGGTGCCGTTGGAATGGTAGAGAATGCGCTTTCACAATTATCTGAAAAAGGAATTGTAGAATTTGATCAGGATAAGAAAGCCACAATGGTCAGTAATCTGATGGTAGTACTTTGCTCAGACAAAGAAGTAACTCCAGTAATTAACACAGGATCTCTGCATCAATAGAATTATGGATAATTACAAACTTGTTAAAAAAGGAATCTTTGAGAAGCTGGCTTCATTTGAAGAGAGAATTAATTCAATGAGTGCAGAAGGATGGAATGCCATTTCCATGTCTTCAGATAATAATAGCATCATTCTACTAATGGAGAGAAGAAGGTGATATGGCTAAAAAACCATTTGCATTAAGAGTAGACGAAGAGATGATGAAGGCCATTGAGAAATGGGCTAATGATGAATTTCGCTCTGTAAATGGGCAAATTGAGTGGATGCTGAGCGAGCAGTTGAAGAAGGGAAGGCGCAATCCTAAGAAATAAAAAAAGGGCGGCCCAATTTGGGCCGCCCTTTCAAATTTATTGAAAAGAAGAATTACTTCTTGAAAGGCATTTCGTCAGAAACTGTTAGACGCTTTCTACCTCTAGCTCTTCTTCTAGCTAATACTTTTCTGCCGTTTTTAGAACTCATACGCGCTCTAAAACCGTGCTTATTTTTTCTCTTTCTGAGGGAAGGTTGGAATGTCCGTTTCATGCTATTTACTTATAAAAGGGCTGCAAATGTAAGTGACTTATTTTAATTCTCAAGTATTTTATTGCTTTTCTTTTACGAAAGGCAAAGTAACTTGTTTATCCTCTGACTTCAGCATGATGTTATACATGCCAGTGCTGAGTTCACCGATGTTTAACACGACTTCTTGTGAAGGTGAAAAAGTGACATTAAGGATTTGCTTCACTGTTTTTCCTTGCATATCGATCACCGTAATATCGCCTTGATGAATACTGCCGATGTTTTCAAACCTCAAGTTTATCGTTTCCTTGGCTGGAGATGGGTAAAGCTTGATAGACAATCCACCAAGTTCGTTTATACCAGTTATGATCAAAGCTTCAGACCATAAACTCCAGCAATTGCCGTCAAATAATCTTAAAAGGTATGATCCATCTCCCAGTTTGGCAAACTTGTTTTCTGCAGTTATCGTGCTGCTGTCATCATAACTCCACTCATAGCTATCCGCTAGTGATGTTGTCGTGATACTGTCACCAATATCTAATATAGACGGAGTAGAGGGTATTGGCCAAACCGTCATGTAAACAGCGTTAGACCAAGCAGAACAGCCATTGTTATCAATAATGCGAACCCGCACTGAGTCGCCATCACTTAAAAATGCAGTGGACCAATTGTTTAAACTGTCTTGCTGCTCCAAAAGACCTTGAAGAAAGAAAGCATGTTCACTGATTGAATCTGACACATTCGTGAATAAAACGGTATCTCCAAAACAAATACTGTTGTTTTCAGCATCGCTGCTTAAAACTGAACTAGGATTTTCGACTTCTTGAAGCGTCATTATTTCTTCAGCGCTACAACCATTTGAATCCGTCACATTAACCAATATCTCATCATTGTCTTGAGGTGTGAAAATAGATACATTCGAATTTGGTCCAAGTTGAATCAATGAATTGTTCAAATAGAACTTGTACAATGCGTAACCAGGTGTGGTAATCAAATCAACAGTATCACCTTCGCAAAAAATGTTGTTCGAATCGTTGGATGATAGCCCGATATAAGGTGATACAACATTGATATAGTCTGTTTTAGTGTGAGAGCTAATCCCATTGGCGTTGGATGCTTGCAGAGTTATTGTGTACACCGCAGTATCCAGAAAAATAATACTTACGTTTTGACTGCCTTGAGATGTTCCATTCGCGAAAGAATAGCTTGCTGGTGTTATTGTCCAAAACCAAGATGTCGGAGACTGAGAAGATTGATCTAATAAATTGATGGCATCGTTCACACATGAAACAGTGTCAATGGCAATAAAATCAGCTGCCGGAGCTGCTGTAAGCTCTATACCATCAATTGCCATATCTGACTGCCACTCACTTCCTGAAGTTCCGTTAAAACGCAATTTTACATTTTGGCCGATATAGTTTGTGAGATCAATCGAGTCTAATTCCCAAACATCACCTTGAACCCCTGAGATGGTCCATAAGTTTTGCCAAGTGCCATTGGAAAGGATATCTACATCCAGATCATTCATTTGAGAAATGTTGCCATTTCTGTGATAAGCGAATTTAATTTCAGGAATTGAAACATTATCAAGATTGATGCAGGGACTTTCCAAAAGAGCTGTTTGATTTAAGCACCAAGAAGACTCTATGTACATATAGTTGCCGCTGCTTGTGCCTGGTGCGTAGTCTAAACTTGGCCCTGTGCCTGGGGATGGTGTGCCACCAAAGTCTGTTCTCCAGTCATCATCATCACCAGATCCATTGGCCACGTTAGTCCAGTCAAAGCTGTTGCAATTGATATTGCATCCACCTGTAGAGCATGGCGAATTGTCTTCAAAATCTTCAACAAGAGGAAGACTAAGCCCCGCCTCAACTTCTAACGCTCCTAGTACTTCAATAGAGTCCATTCCGTTGGCGTTAGAAACAACAAGTTTTATATCATAGAATCCTATTTGGGTAGCAACAATTTGAGCATTGAATGAACTTGCCGAAGTTCCATTAACGAACGTCACTCCCGCGTTTGGGGTGATGGTCCAATTGGCTGATGTTGCTCCGTATGCACTGTTGTTGATTAAGTCAATAGTATCTGGCTTACAAATACTTGTGTTTTCTATGTTCAATTCTAAGAAGGCTGTTGGAGCGAGGGTGAGCGGATAATACAAGTCGCTTTGCCAAAGGCCTCTTCCATATGTTCCTGCTCTCAATCGAGAATTCACCCAATCACCTTGAGGATGATATATCTCTAGCTCTGTTACTCCGACATTCACGGGCAGTCCGTTGTCAAATGGAATCCAATTCGGCAGCGTATTATCTGTGTAATACACTCCCGCATCAGTGCCAACATAAATTCCCTCATTCGAGAACGGGTCTGCAACAAGGCCATTCTTGTTGATTAATGGTAGGTTAGAGTTTATGCTCGTCCAGCTGGTTCCGCCATTGGTTGAATGGTAAACGATGTTGTTTCGAATAATCCATAATTCATCCGTATCAAATGCTGAAGTTTCAACATCTCTTAAGGTTCCGCTGCCAGGAAGGGTCGATGTTAGATCTACCCAAGTTGGTGCCGCTCCAAGTGCATTGTCTGATCTGAAAAATTTGTTGTCTGATCTTATTGCGAACAATCGGTTGCCGTCAATTTTACCTTGTCTCAATTGACGCATGTTTGATGAATTAGATCCAGCCAACGAAGCACTAATTGGAATGAATGTTGGTGGTGATGCTAGCGCATTCATTGTTCGATACACGTTTTTGTAGCCGATAAACATAACATCAGAGTTATTTTGGTCTAAAATGTATGGTGTGACCCAAGCTCCTTGCTCGGTTATTCCATTTAAGTTAATTGCTGCGAAACCTCCAAAGCTCAATCCGTTGTTCATTGAACGTGCAATATTTCCGTAATACAGCGAAGCATACATTACATTATCGTTGTTTGGATCGATGATACATTCCATACCGTCACCTCCACGCTCAGTGCGGAAAAGTGTATTGTCCCAAACGGCTGTTCCATTGTCTTGGTAGCCATTGATGACAAGCGGATTGGTATTTTGACTGACCCCAATTTTATAGATTTGGGCTACGCCTAAACTGTCTGAAATCTCAGGCCAAGTTGCTCCACCATCATTGGTGTAATACAATCCACCGTCATTGCAGTTGTATAGTTTTCCATCTAAAGGAGAATATTCTAACCAGTGGTGGTCAGCATGTACCGAAGCTGCAGTGGGGCTTCCTACCCAATGCGCAGCGCAGTCCCACGTTACTCCACCATCCCACGACTTGAAAATATTTACGCCACCTACGTATACGATATCGGCATTATTAGGGTCTGCAGCAATGGCCAAGTCATACCAGCCCTGTCCGCCACCTCCTGTGGCTGAGGGGTTTTCGCTCCACTGTAAAATGTTTGGTGTGGTTGATTGTGCAGCAAAGGTTAATCCTGCATCGGTTGATTTAAAAAGACCGCCAAAAGCTGAGCTCACGGAACTCACTAAATAAACCACATTGCTATCAGCTGGGGTAACTGCTATTGAAAGGCGCTCGCTGGAGGAAAGACCAGAGAGGATTTCGGTCCATGACGCACCAGCATCCGTGCTTCGCCAAAAGTTAGCTCCACCAGATGTTTCTGTAGCATAAACAATATTTGGATTACCAGGCTGAAACTTCATGTCTTTGAAATTGTTAGAAGGGCTTTCAAGACTCCATGATCCACCGCCATTTATACTTCTGTATACTCCACCTGAAGTGGCCGCCAAAATATAGGAAGGATTGCTAGGATGCATAAGCATTTGCCCCACGGTATTATTTCCCATTCCAGTGTTCGAAACAAACCAACTAGCTCCGCCATCCACTGATTTATAAACTCCCAGTCCAGGAGCATTGCCTCCATCACGATCGCCCGTTCCGATGTACATGATATTAGTATTGGTTGGGTCAATAAGAATACTTGAAACGCGAAGGCTCGGAAGATCATCGGTATTTGAATCCCAAGTTTGTCCCGCATTCGTGGTTTTCCAAAGTCCGCCAGATGCAGATCCAACCCACAATATGGATGGGTTTGTAGGGTGAAAAGCAATATTGTTCAGACGCCCATTTCCATTAGGTTGTCCAGTCCCATTAACTGGTTTCATGCGCGGCCCGACTTCAGTCCAATCACCATTAATACTCTCAGTGCCTGAAAGGGACTGATTATAGGCTATTCGCCATGAGGTATAATTGCTAATGGTTTGGTCTGCTGGTGGAAATGAACCATCAGGATTAACGCGTTCTTGCCAATACCACTCCCATCTTTTAAATACTTTCCATCCATCTCCTCTCGTTCTTTCTCTTCCATCCCAATATTGCTCAAAAGCACTTTGTGTTTCGTAGAAGTTAGCACTTGGATCCTGCATCATATCGATCCAAACGGGCGTATTTGCGGTGTCTATTGTTTGAGCTATACTTGGAGTGATAGCCATAACTATCAACAAAGAGAGTAAGATTCTTTTCATATAGTTCAAATTTACTAGTCAGTCGTTTAGAAAATAAAAAAGACCCTCAAATGTGAGCCTTTAAATTTACTTATGATTTGATTCCTAATCTTCGATAGTCACATGAGCCCAGTTTTCTCCCGATTTTATCCGATAGAGTTGCATTTCAGAAATGCCAAATTGCTTGGCTAAGATTTTTAATCTCGTTTTTCTTTTCGGATCAAAAATCTTCTTCTTTAAACGCTTTACTTGAGTCGCATTAAGCTTATGCCCTTTATAAGGTTTGGTTTCTTTTCTTTTTTTTCTCGCTAATAGGACGTTTGGATTGGTTTGCTGATGCAATTCCATTTCTCGCTTTGAGGTCCATTTGAGGTTGTCAATATTGTTATTGAGTTTGTTGTAATCTAAATGGATAACAAACTGTTGATCATCGTTTTCTCTTTTTCTGAAAGAGTCAGCAACCAGTTTATGAATGAAAATCTGCTTATTCTTAATCCTAGTGCCATTCTCTGACTTGTAGAATTGTTTGTATCGAAAAACTGGATATCCATCAACTAGGCTTCCTTTAAGAAGACGTCCTTTTTCTAATGAATCGGAGTAACTTACAATCCGGCCATAATTAGATATGGCATAATTATAGCGCAATTTGTCTTCTCCTAAGTCAATTTCCTTCCACTCCTCGTCCCAGTAAGACTTGATCATTATTAAACAAATTTTGATTTATACAACGATAGTAAATTATCTCCAATTTTAGTGTTAGTTGTTGTCACATGACTTTCGCTTGTATGTGAATGGAAAAGAATGAAAAATATCGAATAGATTTCAATAGGCCATTTATAATAATGATTTTTGCGCCTTATGGCCGAAGAACGCAAAAAGAGGGTAAGTAAAGATGCCCTGAAACGAGCAGCGAGAATTTTTAGATATGTGGCTCCCTATCGCAGCAAGTTCACCTTAGGGTTGATCTTTCTATTCCTTAGTGCTTTTACTTTCATGACTTTTCCGAGCTTGCTCGGCCGACTTCTGGCAGGAGACGATGCCAAAGAGAGTCCGATAGATTCATTTTTTAATCTTGAGAATATCAATCAAGTGGCGTTGCTTTTGATGATGGCATTTGCTCTGCAATCGTTTTTCTCCTTTATGAGAATCTATCTTTTTGCAGATGTAACGGAGCGCGCCATAGCGCAATTAAGAAAAGACACCTTTGGCCATATGATAAAACTTCCCATGACTTTTTTCAATGGAGAAAGAGCGGGTGAGCTTAGCAGTCGTATTAGTAACGACATCACGCAGTTGCAAGATACATTTATGACTACGCTGGCTGAATTAATTCGTCAGGCCATCATTATATTTTTTGGAGTGTCATTGCTCTTTTTTTACAGCATAGAATTGACGTTGGTAATGCTTGTCTCTCTTCCCGTGATGATGCTGGCAGCGGTCTTTTTTGGTAAATTCATTAAAACCTTGTCAAAAGCTGCTCAATCTGAATTAGCAAAGAGTCAAGTAGTGGTGGAAGAGACCATCACAGGCATTCAAAGTGTAAAGGCATTTACGAATGAATTTCTTGAAATGCTCAGGTATGATGGGGTCGTGGAAGATGTTCGAAAGCTGGCAATGAAAGGTGCTAAATGGCGTGGCGCTTTTGCTTCATTTATCATTTTTGGTTTGTTTGGAACCATCGTTTTAGTGATTTGGTATGGCGTTAAATTGAGAAACGATGGCGAAATCGGTTTAGATGTTCTTACTTCTTTCATTCTTTATTCTGTATTTGTTGGGGCGTCAATAGGTGGAGTGGCTGATGTTTTTGGCAAGCTTCAAAAAGCAATAGGTGCTACTGAAAGTTTGTTTGACCTACTAGAGAAATCCCCAGAGGAATTGAAGCCTCAAAACGAATCTGAGAAACTCTCTCTGACGGGGAAAATTGAATTTAAAGCTGCCAAATTTTCATATCCAACGCGTAAAGAGAAACCCGTACTTCGGGGGGTAGATTTTCAAGTTTTACCTGGTGAGAAAGTCGCCATTGTGGGACCTAGTGGGGCAGGAAAAACAACGATTTCAGCATTAATGCTGCGCTATTTCGACTTGGATGAAGGGCAAATATTGGTTGATGGAAAACCTGCTGAAGGTTTCCCCATTTCATCACTACGAAATGAGATGGCATTGGTGCCTCAAGACATTATTTTATTTGGTGGCACGATCGCTCAAAATATTGAATATGGAAAACCTGGGGCTTCAATTGAAGAGGTGAAAAAGGCAGCCAAAAAAGCCAATGCCTTGGAGTTTATTGAAGCTTTTCCAGAGGGTTTTGATACGCTCGTGGGAGAACGAGGAATTCAATTAAGTGGTGGGCAGAGACAGCGAGTAGCCATTGCCCGGGCTATTCTTAAAGATCCCAAAATTTTAATTTTAGATGAAGCCACTTCTTCCTTAGATTCTGAAAGTGAACGGTTGGTTCAACAGGCTCTTGAAACGCTAATGGAAGGCAGAACAAGCTTGATCATTGCACATAGGTTAAGTACGATTCGAAAAGCAAATAATATTCTGCTCCTCGATCATGGATTAATCAAGGAACAAGGCACCCACGAACAGCTGATGAAAATAGAGAATGGAACTTACCGTAATTTAACGGAACTTCAATTGCTGGAAGTTAATTAGAAAGTCTCTTCTCGCCTTGATACATTGATCTTTAGACCCAAGCGCAAACTAAACCTCCAAACCCTTGCTCAAATGTTTGCCAAGCCAAGTCAAAGGCAATTAGCTTAGGATCTATTACGGCATTGAAGCTAATGCCGAAAAGAAAGGCAATACTATAAATCAAAATTCCAGCGCCAGCGCCTATAAAAGCGCCATACTTAAAAGAATCTTTGATCCTTTTAAACATGTAAGTAAGTACTGTAATGAGAAGCGCAATAACGAAATACACCAATCCAGCGATCAATAGAAATAGGTCTTTCGGATAGGAAATTTTAATGAAATCATTCAACACAATTCCATGCCAAGCATAGGAAAGACCGTACATGACTACAAAGCAAACGAGCCACGAGATGAAAAATTTACGATCAGGATGCGGTAAAATGTTATTCATAAGGCCAATGAAGGGCAGTAATTGCTATGTTTTTAAGACGTGTCTACGATGCTTTACGTCTAAAGATTCAAGCATGCGATTTTTTAACACCTTTGAATTCTTCTGCAAATGAAATCATTCAAAACAAGGTTCTCAATATTTGTTGCGCTATTTGTAGTTATTCTAACGAATAGTTGCCGAAGAAGCAATGAACTAGCTCCGTGGGATGCCGATGTTTTAGCTCCCATTTCATATGGCGCGCTAGACTTGGGAGATATGCTTGTTTCTGATGAATTGATGGCGGACTCTTCAGGGTTGTTTCATTTAAGAGTAAGTGATACGCTCATAAATCTTGGCCTTGACTCTTTGATTGGTATTCCAGATACTAGCTTTAAAGAAGAGTATTTGATTCCTATTGGTAATTTAACATTGCCAACGGGAATACCATTTTACTCAAATACAACGGTCACAAAATATAATCTGAAAGAAGTTGAATTGACCTATGCTGAGGTGCGAACTTCATTGTTTAATGTGGAATTTACCAACTCTCTTAAAAGTCAAATTATTGTTCGTTACCAGGTGCTATCGGCAACGCTTGATGGTGATACGTTTGAATTGGTAGAGTTCGTTCCCGCGAAATCAACTTTTACGGGTGACTTTAGTTTGGATGGATATGCATTGGATTTAAGAGGGCTTAATGGAACCGCTGTAAACACCTTGGTTTCAAAGGTTGAGGTAATGGTTGATCCGGCTGAAGGCGCTACTTATACATTTTCTGCCGGAGAACGCTTTGGCATCGAAACAGCTTTTGAGAAAATCATTCCTGGTTATGCGGTAGGCTTCTTTGGTTCCTCGAAGACCGTGTTTGAAGGTTCCACTGCGTTGGATGTGTTTGATGAAATACCATTTGATGCATTAGATATTGCTGAATTCAACGTTCTTATGACCATAGATAATGGCATTGGCGCAGATTTGCAGTTGAGCATCGATGAGATGTCTTCTTCAAATTCATTTGGGCAATCGGCTACGCTTACTCATCCTATCATCGGACAAACGCAGCAACTTAGCCGAGCTGTTAATTTATTCGCGCAAGAAAATCCGGTAAAACACATTGTGAAAACCTTTGTATTTAATGAAACCAATTCAAACTTGGATGTATTGATTGAGCTGAGGCCTTCTTCATTGAATTATAACCTCGATCTATTTATAAATCCCTTGGGTAATATTTCCTTAGGCAATGACTTTGTCTATTATGGACATGATATATCTGTGCTTATGGATATTGATGTTCCTCTGAAAGTTGGTGTTTCAGGTTTAGTGCTTCAAGACACATTTGCGGTAGAATTTATTGAAGAAAATCCCGATCAAGGATCTGGGCTGATCAATGGCGGTTACTTGAGGGTGTATTTTGATAATGCATATCCTTTTTCAACGGAAGTTCAACTCTATCTTCAAGATGAGAATGGGGTTGAAATTGACAGCTTGCTGAATGAAGCGCAAGCAATAGCATCATCCATTACTGATGAACAAGGCGAACTTGTGTCCAATGGAACGAGTGAAGTAGTGATCCCAGTGAATCAAGAAATAATTGAAAAGCTCAGGCTTGCCAAGGCAATGAGAATGCGAGCGGTAATTGATACTTACAATGGCCAAGTTGTAAATATTTATGATAATTATCGGATTAGCTTCAAGATGATAGCCGACTTAAATGTCAATACTCAATGAGGCTATTGCTCGTCATATTTGCATTCGTCTTAATGCAGAGTGCATTGAACGCACAGCGCTTTGTGAATCCAACTTGGTTGAACCTTGGACCTAAAAAAGCTTCTGTAGGTGCCTATGGTTATGGTAGTATTTCATCCGCAGAAGTGACCAATTCTTTTTTGTTGAACATCACCAAGCCTGAGCAACTTGATGCTCAAGTGAAGAGCGACCAATTGGCAAATTTTAAAACCTCAAATAATCTTGTTGGCGGTAACTATAGCTTAGGATTGCAGGGAGGTTTTCACCTTCCAAACCTATGTGCGGGTCTCGTTTTTAATTTCTCAGATGAGGCACATTTGAGTGCTAGTTTCCCCGGAGATCTTGGGAAGTTTGTGTTTGACGGAAATAAGCAATTCGCAGGCAGAGAGGCTGATTTCAGTAGAACTTCTTTTAATGTGCTGCGCTATCAAAAGATGGGGGCAGGTTTGAATTTTGAGCCTGCAGAAGATATTAAGTATGGCTTCATTGTTTCTTTTTTGAATGGAGAGTCCACGGCATCGCTAAATCTAAATAATGGAGGAGTTTATACTTCTCTCATAGGCGATAGTGTCTCTTACAACTTAAGAGGAACTGCTTTTTACTCAGACACTTCAAATACAGGGTTTTTCAAGCATAATGGCGGTGGAGTAGCGGTTGATTTGTTTTTCTCGCAGCGGCTAGACGTTTTTAATGAGCGGTTGCAAGTGAGTGCTTTATTGATGAATGTTGGGATGATTCAATGGCACCCTGAAACAGAAGCTTATCTTGTTGATACCACGGTTTCTACTCGAGGAATTGAATTGAATGACTTGGAAACAGCACAATCAACGATTAATGCATACGATTTAGAAGATTCATTACTCGGTGCGATAACCTCAGGATTTTCTAGAGCAACAATGAATCAAGTAATCCCTGGATTTATGCAATTTGAAATAAGCAGGGTGATCGATAAAGGATTTGATGCCGGTGCAGGAGTAACTATTCGCTGGCAAACCATTTCAAGGTCTTATTCTTGGTTAAACCTTGGATATCGGTTTAGTCCGGGCTTTATGATTAAATCTGAATTGGGCTATGGAGGTTACGGGCGTTTTCAAGCAGGTCTTGGTGCTATATATCAAAATGAGTGGTTTGCAGCAAATATTCGTGTTGCCAACTTAGAAGCAGTTGTGGCTCCAAATAAATTAGGTGGAATTACCCTCGGTTGTGGGGTGCAATATTTCTTTGGGTTATGAAAGCAATAAAGATTTTTTTAGTTTGCTTTTTAACCTCTTTGAATGGCATAGGGCAGGATACAACATTCCATGTTTCGATTGGAACTCCTGGTGCCGAAGATGCAGTGGATTTGTTTGAAACCGAAAATGGATTTCTGTTGTTTGGAAGCACAGGATACACAGGTTCAGGACAATCGGATATTTATATTGTTGATTTATCTGAGGACTTAGTCGTTTCCGATTTTCGAACAATAGGAACTGCTGGCATCGAAAGATTAACATCAGTATGTCAAGGCGATAACGGATCCTTTTTGCTTGCCAGTCATTCTTACAATGGATATGCTGTCTCTGATTATGATGTTCGTTTGGATGTTTTGGATAGTGCTGGGATTAGTTTGCTTACAACTATAATTGAGGAGCCTGGCATTCAGATTCCAATAGATATTTGTTCAAAAGACGATAAGATTTTTGTTCTTGTAAAAAGTTCAGTGATTTCTTCCATTGATGCATACTTCATTTATGTATTCGACTTTCAATTAAATGAGTTGCAGTCTTTTAATGTGTCTATTGAAGATTCATTTGCCTTGAATTCGATGGAAATATTGAACAATTCTATTTGGTTGACCGGTGAAATTACTCCTGAGGATAGTTTGAATTCCAATTTGTTAACGCTGAAATTGTCATTCTCGGGTAATATTCTGATTCAGAAATCCTTCGGTGGAGCTGGGCGTGACCTTGGATCTGCTCTTTACTTCGACACAGATTCTACACTTATTGTTACAGGCTCCACTAATTCGTTCGATTCCATAGATTACGATTCTTATATTTTAAGGATCGATACTATGATGAACCTTGTTTGGTCTGAGACTTTCGGATTTAATCCTTTTGTGCAGAACAACGATGACTTTGGAGTGAAGACAATTAAAGCTTTTGATGGGAAGCTGTATAATGGTGTTTCGACTCGCACTTACGGTGAAGGAGGCGAAGACTTCCATTTATATCAAATGACAAGCGCGGGAGTCTTTGAAGAAGGTAATTCTTTTGGCTTATCAAAAACAGAATCGCTTGCCTCAATCATTCAGTCTTCAGACAGTAATTTTTATTTATTTGGAACCACTAATTCCGATGGCTTTGGACAGACAGACTTATTTTTAGTTAAAACCCCGACAGCTAGCGTAGGGCCAATTAAAGTGTTTTCAGTTGTTCATGATACTTTAACAGAGGTCACTTATGTTGTATCAATAACAGAACTTGATAAAAGTCCTGATATAGGTTATTTGATATACAGTGAATCTCGGCCAATTTTCATGTTGAATACATTTCAAAGTGAAGTGATCGCTCGCATTTATAATATGCAAGGTCAGCTCGTGCTAGAGGATAGAAATGTAAAAGGAAATGTAAGCTTTCAAGGGCTGAAAACTGGAATTTATAGTCTTAAGATCGGAAACAATAAAATCGGTTTTCAAGACATTAAAGTTATCACTCCAACACAATAAACTCGGTCCTTCTATTCAATGCCCTTCCTTCATCTGTTTCGTTGGTGGCTATCGGTTTGGTTTGTCCGTAGCCTTTATACATTAACCTTCCGCCACTTATTCCATGGTCAATAAGATATTGATATACAGCCTTAGATCGGTTTTCTGAAAGCGTTTGGTTGGCTGCTGCATTGCCTTGATTATCTGTATGTCCAGATACTTCAATTTTTATGTCAGGATTGGCATCAAGCAAGTCTGCTAATTTGTTGAGCTCTGTTTTTGATGCAGGCTTTAAGTCAAATTTATCCGTGTCGAAAAACACATTTTTAAGCACCACACTTCTTCCAGCTTCTATGGGTTGTAATTCAATGTTTTTCGTGTAATGACTTTTATTGGTGGCAAGGTCTAATTCAAAATTCTCACTGTGAAAAAGATAGCCTTGCTTATCTGCCAATAGCGCGTAGTTTTCACTTGCAGGTAATACAACGAGAAATGAACCACTCTCTCTATCAGAACTAGCTAATGCTATAGTGTCGCCTGAGCCTAGGTCTATCAATGTGAAAAATGCTTCCAATGGCTTTCCAGTGGCTGCGTCTTTGATCTTTCCTTGTAGGTAGGTTACCGGATTTGGTTTCAGAGCTTCTGGCAGTTCAAAGGAGTATAAATCTAGCTTTCCATATCCACCTTCACGGTTGCTAGCAATGATCGCATACTCTCCGTCAGCACTTACAAAGAAACTGTTTTCATGCTCTGGCGTATTGATTGGGTAACCCAAATTAACAGGATCAGACCATGTACCGTCATCGTTTTTGCGCGACATAAAAATGTCCATGTTGCCCAAACCAACATGTCCGCGTGATGAGAAGTAAAGTGTCTTATTATCTGGATGAATGAATACAGATTCCTCATCTTCAGTCGAGTTGATGTTTGGTGGCAACGCTTGCGCCTTTGCCCATTTCCCATTGATCAACTCTGAAAAATAGATGTCATCAAATCGATCGTGCTCTTTGTTATATCTACCTCTTACGAAATAGAGTGTTTTACCATCTGAGGCGAAACTCGGTTGGCTTTCCCAGTGTTTGCTGTTGATGGTTTGTCCCATGTTGATTGGTCTCGACCATGACTTTCCATTTCTCACAGACACAAAAAGGTCACAACTTCCGAAGCCTTCTTTGTCTTGTCCATACTGTCCATACAAATCACAGATGGTGAAAATGATGTATTTACCGTCTGGTGAAATCGTTGGCGCTCCTTCTCTCCAAGATGAATTAATAGGTCTGCCAGGATTATAAGCTCTTCCCCATGAACCGTCTTCTTGACGTTCTGAGAAAAAGAAATCTTCATCTTTTCCGTCAGGACTCATAGGATTGTTTGGTGCGTCAAACTCACGCGTGTAAATCAATAATTCCTGATCTGCAGTCATAGCAGGGAAATACTCGTCATTTTCTGAATTGACTCCAGGACCAAGGTTTTGCGGTTCAAAAGGCACGGGATGATCCATCGCCCACATAGCAAATTCACAATTGGCTGCACCTCTTTTTGCCGCTTGATAGTTGTTTGATTCAGGTGGAGCTATGGTCATGTATTGCTCATAATAGCCCAATGCTTTTTCGAAATTATCTTCCATTTGAGCCATCATGGCGAGTGTGACAATCAAACTCGGAGCATAGCGCTCATTTTTAGCTACAATGGATTCAATGTGCTTTTTTGCATCCGCTGTCTTACCCATTTTCATGTACATGTCACTCAGGTCAAAGAGGGCATCTAAGTATTCGGGATCCCTCTCGAGGGCTTTTTGAAAATAGATCTCAGCCATCTCCACCCGTCCAAATCGCTTATGTTGGCGAGCTTCCTCATAAAATTTGGAGGCTTTATTGTCTTCGGTTCCTCCTCCCTGGGCAAAAGCTCCAGTAATTGAAAGCAGGATAATAAGAATCGTTAATAGCTTTTTCATGGTATCTGCATGTACTTGTGCGTTTGAAGAGAAACGCGCCATTTTGGATGTTGCTTAATGTATTCCACAATCAATGGCATCATAGCATCTCGTTTGCTCCATTCAGGTTGTAAATACAATTTGCATTCATCATGGATTTTGGATGCATGTTCTTCAGCGAAGGCAAAATCTGATTTATTAAAAATCACCACCTTCAATTCTTGTGCCTTGTTGTAAAATTCAGCCGTTGGGGCTTTGAACTTTTTTGGGGAAAAAGTAATCCAAGACCAATCTCCTGATAGAGGATAGGCGCCAGAAGTCTCTAGATGGACAGATTTACCTGTCTTTTTCAAAGCTTCGGTCAATGCATCTAAATTATACATCATAGGTTCGCCTCCTGTGATTACTACAAAGTCCAACCCACTCTCTTCAGCAAGTTTTACTAAGGCTTCAATAGACATTGAATCATGTCCTTGATCTGGCCAACTTTCTTTTACATCACACCAATGGCACCCGACATTGCATCCTCCGATTCGGATAAAAAAGGCTGGTGTTCCTGAATAAAACCCTTCTCCTTGAATAGTGGGAAAGTGTTCCATTATTGGAAAGTGTGAGTTTACAATGGGTGCTGTCATAATTTATAATGCGTGCAAAAGTACGTTCTTCTGAAAGCATTTTTTGAATGCAGGGATAGGCATTGTAAATTTGTCGGATTAGTTATTAATCCTGCCAACGCAAAGCACTGGAACCTAGCATAACATTGGACGAGAATATTCGAAATCAACTTGATAAGTTTGAACGAGGAACGAAGTATGTTCAATTGTTGCGTCCGGCCTCCATTGATGGAGGGATTTTTAAATTAAAAAAATCTGAAATCACACTGGCTATTGATCGATTTGAGAAGTCGGATCTTTCTAGAATGAAATTTGTTCCCGCCTCGGGTGCAGCTACAAGAATGTTTAAGAAAGTCTTTGCTTGGTTGGAAGATCCGAAAGGGAATAAGACGGAAATAGATCGTTTTTTTGAACGAGTAGAGGAATTGGCCTTTTTTGAAGAATGGTTAAAAGTCGCAGATCGAGAAGATGTTGAAACGTTTGAAACTGGGCTTGACGCAAAAGTCCGCTGGTTGGAGTTGATGCTTTATTCTGATGGTTTAAACTTGAGTCAATTACCTAAGGGATTGATTGATTTCCATTTGTATAATGAACCTCAGATGCCATTAGTTGAGCATTTAAAAGAGGCGATGAACTATGCTTCAAAGGATGGAGTAGCCCGTGCACATTTTACCGTTTCACCTGAGCATTTAGAAGGGTTTGAAAAGGCTATTGGTCAATGGGTTTCGAGGCCTCCTTTTGACTCAATAGATTGGGATATTACATTTTCTCATCAGTTAAAACGGACCGATACAATTGCAGTAAATGCGAATAATGAACCTGTATTTGAAAATGGCGAAGTAGTAACTCGCCCAGGAGGCCATGGTGCTCTTATTCACAATTTGAATGACCTGAATGCTGATCTCATTTTCATTAAGAACATTGATAATGTTGCGCATGATCGCATGTTGAATGATACAGTAATGTATAAAAAGGCCTTGGCAGGTAAGTTACTCGAGTTGCGTGATGATATGATGACGTTGAACGTAAGTTTAGAGAAAGGCTTGCTTGACGAGAATCAAATTCAAAATTTAAGAGATAAGTGGAAGATTCGAATTCCAAAAGGTTACAAACAGCTCAAATCATATTTGAAACGACCCATTCGAGTTTGCGGAATGGTGAAGAATGAAGGAGAGCCGGGAGGCGGTCCGTTTTGGACGACTGATAATTACATTGGAGAATCTCTTCAAATTGTGGAGCAGGCTCAAATTGATTCATCAAACTCAAGGCAAAAAAACATACTCAAATCTTCGACTCACTTTAATCCAGTTGATTTGGTATGCTTAACCAAAGATTTAAAGGGTAATAAAATTGATTTACATGATTTTGTAGATGATGAGCTGTATTTCGTGGCATCAAAAAGTCGTAATGGACTCGATGTGAAGGCGCTTGAATGGCCAGGACTTTGGAATGGAGCCATGGCTAATTGGATTACTATTTTTGTTGAAGTTCCTATCGAAACCTTTAATCCTGTAAAGGAATTTTCGGATTTGCTTCGGCCTGAACATTTGAAAAAAGGATGATCGATATTAACTGGCAACTCATTCCTCTTCAATGCGACTTAAAAACGAATGGTGAATAATTTTGTCGAAATGTGTTCTTATATTCGCTATCGCTAATTAAATAGCTCTTTTAAACATTGCGTTACCTGTGATTCTCTAAATACTTTGATCTTGAAAAGAATATTAGCTCTTCTAACGATTTTCATCGCTTTTGCATGTATTTTGCCTGACTCAGTCAAAGGACAATGCGCTGGAAGCCCTATTGTTTTGCCAATGAACCAAAATAATGGTCAAGATGGTTTGATGTTTAATCTTACTGCGTTGACTGATGTTACAGTAGATTCGGTTTGGGGCAATTTTGCTGCTGGAACAATTGGAGTAGCTGAAATATGGTCATGTCCGACAGGAATTGTTGGAAATCAGGCTAATGCTGGGGCCTGGACCCTAGCGGGAAGTGCGAACAATGTTGTTAGCGCTGGGATTAATAATTCTACTCAAATTCCTGTTTACATTAATGTTCCAGTGTTGAACGGAACTACAACAGGCTTTTATGTGACTAGTACAGGCGCAAGTGGACCGATTATGAGATATACAAATGGTGTCGGTACTGCTGGTAATTTCTACATGGGCAATGGAGATATTTCTATTTCTCAAGGCTACGGAAAGGACTATCCTTTTGGCGCGTCATTCAATCCGAGACAATTTAATGGGCACGTTTTCTACAGTTGTTGTCCCACACCTGCTGCTCCTCAGGGGCCAATAATCGGTGATACAACGAGCTGTATAGGTGATACGGTAACTTTTTACGTTCCGTTTGACACGAATGCAGTTTCATATACATGGACAGTTCCGGCAGGAGATACAATCATATCAGGAGCCAATGATTCTCTCATGACAATGGTTGTTGGTCCGAATTCTTCAGGTGGTCAAATATGCGTATCGCTTACAGATACTTGTACCGCTAGTCCTGACATATGCGTGAACTATAGCATTAATCAGCCAGCAGCTCCACCAGCCATTAGTGGTGTTGTGTCGATTTGTCAAAATGATAGTGCTTGGTATTCAGTGACGGCATCTGCAAGTATTATTAGTTACAATTGGTTTTTACCTCCGGGTGCTTCCTTCCTTTCAACTCAAGATAGTAATGAAGTTCATGTTCAATTTGGTTCTAATGGAGGTGATATCTGTCTTCAGGTTACAGACTCTTGTGCAACCAGTGATAGCGTTTGTTTAAGCGTTACTATTAATTCCAATCCAACACTTGCTAATGCAGGACCGGATAGAACGGTATGCGCTGGAAACATGGCGAACTTAGCGGCTACTGCTGCAGCTAACGGAATTGGTTTATGGTCGGTTATTTCGGCTCCTGGTGCAGGTTCTTTTACAGACACTGCTGATCACCAATCTGGATATTCAACACTCTCTCCGGGACAACATATACTAAGATGGACAGTTTCTTCTGCTGGTTGCCCGAGCACCTCGGATATGATGAATGTTGATGTTATAGCAACACCTGCAGCCAATTTCACCACGGCAAATGTCTGCGAAGGAACACCAGTTTCTTTCCAAGATTTAAGCGCTAGTAATGGCACTTCAATTACTTCATGGTTGTGGGATGTCACAGGAAATGGAGTGGATAATTACTCCAATCAAAACCCGACACACAATTATAATTCTCCTGGGATTTACAATGTAAGATTGATAGTGAGCGCCCAAGGTTGTGCGGACACATTGTATCAAAACTTAGCGGTCAATCCAATGCCTGTGTTGAGTGTTGTGGCTGAAGATGTCTGTTTCCAAGATCTTGTTGAGATTTCAAATACCTCAACAATCAGTTTAGGTTCTATCGATTCAGTTTCTTGGGATTTTGGTGATGGATCAGGTGTTCAAACAAGCTTTGGTGCAAGTGTGAATTTGGCACCCAACCACACCTATGGTCTCCCTGGGCAATATACCATCAATCACACGGCTTATTCGGATCAAGGTTGTGTTGCGAATGCGGTAATTCCTATTGAAGTGTATCATTTACCAGTGGCTGATTTTAGCGCGGTCAATGCGTGCCAATTTCAAACGACAGGCTTTAATGATTTAAGTACGATTGTAGGGGCGAACATTGATAAATGGTCATGGAGCTTTGGTGATGGAAATGATTCAGCGTTTGTGCAGAATCCATCGCATGACTATGAAGTGAATGGTTTTGTTGATGTCACTTTATTGGTGCAGACGGATGAAGGCTGTATAGATCAAAAGACAGTGAGTTTAGAAGTGTTTCCAACGCCTGACAATGAATTCAATTATTCCAATCGGGTATGTTTAGGGGATACTCATTTCTTAGACGATCAATCTACCATTGCTTATGGATCTATAGATCAGTTCCTCTGGCAAATTGATGATTCGATTGACTATGTTGGGGCTAATGTGTGGCATTTGTTTGATGAAGTAGGCCTCTATAAAGTGGAGTTAACAACAGAATCTGACAATGGATGTCGTGCTACAATTGAAAAGGAGATTCCAGTATTTGCCATTCCAGAGGCTGACTTTGTATTCACCAATGAATGCGAGGATGAATTGATAAGCTTTTCGGACAGTACTAGTTTCAATAACGAGTCAATTTTTAGTTACTCATGGGATTTTGGAGATAGCACAGGATTGGTGAGTGAGCAAAATCCGAAACATGCATTTGAAACTTTTGGGATTTATGATGTCACTTTTAAAGTAGAGTCATATAAAGGGTGCATTGGCACAGTAACTTATCCGGTGAAAGTTTATGAAAGAGTAATTCCCAACTTCACTCCAGTTCCAGATAGCGGTTGTTCACGATTGTACGTTGCTTTTCTTGATTCTACGGAGAGTTTCACGGATAGAGATTTAAAATATAAGTGGTATTACGGAGATGGATTTAGTCGATTTGATACTGCTGAATACACCTATGTAAATAGTTCTGGGAGGGTAAGAGCGTATGATGTTACACTAGAAATATTGACCGATGAGGGTTGCTTAGGATCTACTACACTTGATAGTTCTATTACTGTGATCCCACAGCCAATAGCTGCCTTCAGTAGTGATCCAGAACTTGACAAGTTGAAAACAACCAATCCATTGGTACAATTCAAGAACGAGTCGATTCAAACCAATTGGCTGGTATGGGATTTTGGAGACGGTGAAATATCTAGAGAACAGAATCCAGCCCACGAGTATAAACTGGAAGGAGAGTATGAGGTTATGCTGGTCGCTAGAAATGTCTATCAATGTACTGATACATTGAGGAAAACGGCAATTGTGAATCATGCCAACATTCCCTTTATTCCTTCGGCTTTCACGCCCAATGGAGACGGTATTAATGACTTTTTCTCGATTGATGGTCTTCAGGATGTGTCAGATGTGACCCTTGAAATATTTGACAGATGGGGACATTTAATATTTCAAGGCGATGGTCTAGATGTTCAATGGGATGGATCAAATAACCAATCTAGAGTGGTTCAACAAGGCGTGTACAATTACAGATTGTTATACACTGATTCCTTCGGAGAGAGCTTTGAAGTGTCAGGAAACTTAAGCGTAGTCGGAGTAGAGAAATAATCAAATGATGAAGAGTTTTAAGATAAATAAAATGACCAAAAAGCAAATCTATTTTGTGGCAATAATTTTTGCAGTGAGCTTTTTCACCAATAAGGCCTATTCTCAGGCTTCAGACGCATCAGGCTTGCCTTATTACGTTCCTGCTATCATGGAGATAATAACAGATGCTGCAGAGCAACCAACGGATACCAATGCATACGTAAGTATGTTGTTTGAAGCTCAGGACTTTCCAGAAATTGTTTTGGGAGAAGAACTCGAGAATGAAACGTTGAGTGAAATTGAAGAATGGGTTTCAACGCATGCTGCTATAATGCAAGAATTCCAGCAGGAAAGAAAAATAAATTACGATAAGTTTTACTTAGAACAAGGAAATAACCAATGATCAAATCAAAGCGAATATTAAAGTCGGTGAAGGTGTTATTGGCATTCATGCTTTTAGTAACATCTAGTGTAGGTTATTCTCAAACGCCTATTCCTATTGGACCTCAGAGCAATACATTCACGAGTATGGTCAGGGGATACCATTTTATAGCACCCGTAAATTTTACAATTTGTGGTTTATATATTCCAACGGATGCTTCAATGGGATTGCAATCTGTAGAGGTTGTTAAGTTTACCAACGCTGCACCTCCAGCTTTTCCTGGCACTACAAATGCTTTCACATCCCAATTTTATTCTCCAAGTTATCCTACCAATGCGATGATTCCTTGTAACATTCAAATCAATATAGGTGATATTGTGGGTGTCTATGGAGCGAGAGCAGCCAATATGGTAAATAGTTATGATGGTGTCAATTATGCGTCAACCATATCTACCTTGCCAGTTACATTCTCTAGATCAGGAATGCAGGCAAATCTTTCGACAGGTCAAATGGCCAATATTTGGTCAGAGGTAAATTATAATATTGGAAGGATAATCATGTATTATGAATGCTGTCCCGATCCTCCCACACCTCAACTTACAGCTGCACCCACACAAATTTGTTCAAATGATACGTTTACCTATTCTGCGGCTGCTTATGCTTTTGCAACTGGATATACTTGGGATTTTGGTAATTCAGGTACAATTGTAGGTGCTAATATTGATAGCTCTGAAGTACAGGTGACTTATGATGGAACAGTCGTATTTGACACGGTGTGTTTGACCATGTTTGATTCTTGTTCGAGCAGTGACACTTGTTTTCCAGTAGTGATTAATCCACCTTTTGCTTTTGCTGGAAATGATACTTCTATTTGCTCTACTACCTTCCAATTAAATGGAAATCAAGGTAACGGATATTGGACTGTACTAGGAGGTGCTGGAACGTTTTCCAACACCAATGACTTCAATTCATCCGTCAGTGGATTAGCACCGGGAGTGAACACGCTGTCATGGACTATTTCAAATAATAATTGCCCTGCGATAACCGATGAAATTAATATCACGGTTAAACCTGTTCCTGTTGCACAAATGATTGTGCCCGATGGATGTGATCAAGGACAGATTCAGTTTGTTGATGACTCATACGCTCTTAATGGAAATATCATTGATTGGAATTGGGATGTTGACGGTGATGGAACATTTGATTATAGCACCAATACGTTTAATCACACGTACGCTGCACCTGGAACATATCAGTGCACGTTGGTTGTAACCGCGAATCAAGGATGTCAAGACACATTGGTAGAACCAATTATTGTTCACCCGAATCCTGTAACTGACTTCTCCTACAATAGTGATTGTGAAGGCAGTCCTATGGCTTTCAATGATCTTACGGTAATTTCTTCTGGATTCATAAGTGATTGGGAGTGGGATTTTGGCGATGGAACAACTAATAGTTTAGCTCAAGGTCCAGCGCACGTATATGCAAATGCTGGTTTTTACTGGGTTTCATTGACTGCTACCAGCAATGAAGGGTGTACGGTCACTCATTCTGATTCGGTTCAAGTTTATTCTATACCAGATATTGACTGGTTGTCTCCTGAGATGTGCCAGAATGATACCGTCTTTTATGCTGATTCATCAACATCAGTTGAAGGCGTGATTAATTACTGGGAATGGGATTTCGGTGATGGTTCACCGATTGATTACAACCAACATACAGCACATAAGTATCCAACGCATAATCTTTATTCTGTTCGATTAACGGTTGCTACTAATTTGGGATGTACAAATACTGTAGTGAGAGATCAGCGTTCATTCCCCGTTCCTCAACCTAATTACCTTCAAGATGGAGTGTGTGAAGAACAGCGAGTAACTTTTACAGATAATTCAACGGTGAGCAATATGTTCGGATCCACATTCGCAAGTTTCCGATGGAACTTCGGTGATGGAGATAGCGCCATTAATCCTTCCGTAGGTCATTTTTATCAAGATCCGGGCCTCTACACTTTAGCGCTGACTCCTTATACTAACTATGGATGTCATTTCACTTTTGAAGATGAGATTCTGATAAGACCTAGACCAGACGCTAAGATTTTGGTTGTAGACGATAAAGTCTGCGCTCGAAATGAGATCAGCTATCGTGATCAAACTTATTTTGACTATGAGTTTGATGCAGTAGGAGTGGTAGCTTGGAATTGGCAGTTTGGAAACGGTGCATCATCATCATTGCAAGACCCTAAAAACGTTTTTGCTAAAGGCGGAGATTATAGCACATTACTCACAGTTGAAACGGGTTATGGGTGTATAGATTCTACAAGAAAAACTACAGTCATTTATCACAATCCAAAGGCTGAATATCGCATGGACACACTCGAAGGATGTTCTCCTCATTGTGTTACGTTTATCGATGAGTCTAAATTATCTACCGGTGAAGATTTAATTTACAATTGGAATTTCGGTGATGGACAAATTGATGTCGAAAATGTGAATCCAACGTATTGTTATGCCATTCAGGATGGGGCTAGTGATGTATTGTTTAATTCATCTTTAAGGGTGACTTCGCCTAATGGATGTTCTGATTCATACAGCAGTCCAGGTCGCATAAAGGTTTATTCAAATCCGATTGCTGATTTTGATGTTGGTTCTGTTTCAGTAAGTGAATTAGAGCCAGTTGTGCTGATTGATAATTACTCTGTTGGAGGCGATTATTGGAGTTGGGATTTTGGTGATACTAGTTTTAGTTCGCTCTTCAATCCAATAAAACATGAATATGCTGAGCCGGGTATTTACGAGATTCAATTGGTTACTCTAACAGAGTTCGGTTGTAGAGATAATATCTCAAAGCGAGTGAATGTGGAAAGACTACAGACAATCTTCATTCCTTCAAGTTTCACTCCAAATGGAGATGGTGTCAATGACTTCTTTGAAGTTTACGGGGCCGATCTTCAAGAGGTTAAGCTTTGGATTTTTGATCGATGGGGTAATGAATTATTCTATGGTGAAGATGACTTAGCAAGGTGGGATGGTAAGATTGAAGGCAAGCTGCTTCCAATAGGTGCTTATGCTTATGTATTAGTCTATAAGCAATCTGATCAAATCAGACAAAAGAAGTCGGGAAATTTTGTAATCTCTAGATCAAACAATTAATAAAATGAAGAAGTTGAATCAATTCAAAGCCATACTTATTCTGATAGCTGTGATGTTTGGTTTTTCTGGCTTTGCTCAGAGTACAAATGTCGCTGATGATGAACAACCTATATTGTCGTATGATACCTATGCGATCGCTACAGAATGGAATGCTTGGCACGAAACACCGAATGCTGCAAATGCGTTTATTGGTGAATTTATGACCGAGTTTAATGTTCCTCAAACAACAGTGAATCCAGGCTTGACATTATTCAAAACTTGGCAATGGTGGGCTTCACATAATGAAGCTGCTGTAGAAGAATACATTTCTCGGAGAGACAATCAATAGCAGGTCTTCCATTAAGAAATTCCTAAATCCTTGATGATATCTTGAATGGTATGATCAAGGATTTTTTGTTGTGCACTTAGTGATTTAGTGCTGTCCCATTCTTTTCTCACGCTGAAATAAAACTTGATCTTTGGCTCTGTTCCTGAAGGTCGAGCTGAGATTTTACTTCCTGATGAAGTATAGAACTGCAAGACGTTCGAAGCCGGTAAATCTATTGGTGTTGAATGCCCCGTTTTAAGATCAGTGGATGTTCCGTTGTTGATATCATCTATCCGAACGATTTCATCTCCACCGAGCGATGAAGGAGGATTTGATCTTAAGTCGCGCATCATTTGAGCGATTTCTTCACCACCTTCTTTGCCTTTTTTGGTTAGGCTAATAAGATCCTCTTTATAGAGGCCATGACGCTTATAAATTCGACTTAAATATTGTTCTGCATTTTCACCGTCTTGAAGAACCTGACCCAGCCAATCGCAGAAGATCAACGCAGCAGTTAAGGCATCCTTGTCGCGCACAAAATCACCAATCATAAAACCGTAGCTCTCTTCGCCACCGCCAATAAAGGTTTTGTCACCTTCATTGTCTTTGATCAGTTTAGCAATGTGCTTAAAACCCGTTAGGCAAACTTCTGAATCAACGCCATAGTGCAACGCGACATCACCAAATAAATCGCTGCTTACGATGGTGTAGGCAATGAATTCATCCCCTTTAAGTGCTGTGTTCTGCAATAGGTAATCTGTTAACAGAACGCCCGTCTGATTTCCGTTCAGGAGAATCATTTCCCCTTCACTGTTTCTCACCGCCACGCCTATTCTATCACTATCGGGGTCCGTTCCTATAACCAGGTCAGCATTTTCTTTTTCAGCCAATTCTAAAGCCATGTTCAAGGCCTCGCGCTCTTCTGGATTCGGACTTTTTACAGTTGGGAAATTCCCATCAGGAACGGCCTGTTCCTCAACGATAAGCAGATTCTCATAACCTGCCTCTTGCAAAAGTCTAGGCAGCAATGTAATTGATGTGCCGTGCAAAGATGTCAACACGATTTTCAGATTCTTATTGACGTTGTTGGATCGTCTTTGCTCCAATGAGGCTTTAACAAAAGCACCGTCCATTTCCTTGCCCAATTCATGGATCAAAGAAGAGTTTGCTTTGAAATTGATTTGACTGAGCTGCTCGATTTTCCGAACCTCTTCAATGATAACTTTATCTTGTGGAGCAACGATTTGCGCACCATCATTCCAATATACTTTGTATCCGTTGTATTCAGGTGGGTTGTGTGAAGCTGTAATAACGATTCCACTATGGCAGTTTAATTCTCTCACAGCAAAAGACAACTGAGGCGTAGGCCGCAATTCAGAAAACAAATAAGCCTCAATGCCATTAGCTGAGAAAATTTCAGCTACCATTCGGGCAAATGTTTGACTGTTGTTTCTGCAATCATAGGCAATGGCGATTCTAATTTGTTCGCTAGGAAATGACTGCTTGAGGTAATTGGCCAATCCTTGCGTGGCCATACCGAAGGTGTATTTGTTCACTCTGTTTGAACCAACACCCATCACTCCACGCATTCCTCCAGTTCCAAATTCAAGGTCGCGGTAGAAAGCATCTTCTAGATCTTTCTCTGGACCGTCTAGAAGCGCTTGTATTCCATTCTTGAATGATTCTTCCGTATCTTGTTTTAGCCATCTTAGGGCATTCTCTCTTGCTGTCATAGCGTAAAATTAGGGGTGCAAATTTAGCTTCTTAGATAACAATGAGAACTCCCGTTTCACGTTAAAAACAGTATCGCTTCAAAGCGTAAATTTGTTGTAAATATTTTAAGCCATGCGTTTTCTATCCTTCCTCATTCTCCTATCAATTGTGGTTGCTTCTTGTGGAAACCCAGAAGCAGAAAAAGCAGCTCAAAAAGCTGCTTCAGATAGTTTGTTGCAAGTTCAGCAAGACTCTTTGCTCGATGTTTTTCGCGGTGAGCTTCAAGATATTTCTCAGCGCATTAGTCAGGTTTCTGTTCGCAATGGTTTATTAGCGATTGATTCCAATGAAGGTGATGTGCTTTCTAAGGATATGATTCTTAAGCGCGTGGAATCTTTAGATGGTTTGCTTTCCAATAACAAATCGGAGTTGAATCAGCTTTATGAGCGCATGCGTAAGAGCAATGTGAAAAACAAGCAGATGGAAGATATGCTTCAAGGTATGCAGGCGCGCATCGCTGAGCGCGAAGAGCAGATTGATAAATTGATGTCGATGATCAATGATAAAGATGTGGTAATTGGTGAGATTAAAGCAAGCTTAGACAGCATGCGCAGAGACAACATCAATTTGACAGAAGATGTGATTCACATGGATGAAGAAATGCACACTGTGCACTACATTATCGGAGAGCAAAAAGAATTGAAAGAGAAAGGTGTTATTACGAAGGAAGGTGGTATTCTCGGAATTGGTGCTTCCAAAAAATTGGACGTAAGCAAGCTTGATCCTGCTTTATTTACCGATGGTGATGACCGAGAGTTGTTAAGTATTCCACTATATTCAAAAAAGGCAAAGCTGATTACCAATCACCCAGAAACTTCTTATGAATTTATCATGGATTCTGATGGCAATGTAGAGTCGTTGAAAGTGAATGATAGAAAAGCATTTTGGTCCGTTACCAATTACCTTGTGGTTGAGGTAGACAATTAAATTTTGTCGCTTTTTCTGAATATTTAATCGAAAAAGGATTCGTGCTCAGCAAATTTTTTGAAGAAAGTCGCTGATTACCAAATCTTTTAGCCTCGAATTACGTCTTATATGTAAACATCATAAAGACGATCATGAAACTGCTACGATTTTTCCGATACAAATACCTTCTCAATTCTAGAAAAAGACATTATGCTTCACTGGCGTTGTCAATTGCTTTAGCTCATGCCTCTTTCGGTCATGCGCGCTATAGATCAGTTGGAAATGGTATTTCAGACATTGAATTGTCGTTGGATCAAGATCAGAAGTTTCAATTGCATCTCAACAAGCTGGATGAGCATAAGGAATACACCGTAAAGGGTAAATGGACCATGGATCACGATAACTACGTGCTTCATTTTAAACGTTCAAAGTTTGATATTCCAAATTTATTCTCCAGTAATACCGGATTCCAGAACGCAATTATGGTTCAAGGAAAACGCACGGTAACAATTCCTGCTAACCGCAACGGAGTGGTGATTATGGGTATCTATTGCCCGCGATTGAGCGCCTGAGCCTTTTCTTCCTCGTCTAAAGCGTTCGGATTGTACTTGATGAACATGTTTATCCAAACACTTTTTCCTAGCCTGAATGTTAACGGAGCCAATATAAATATGGCAATGATGATCCCGATCAAATAGTGGTGTAATTCAAAGTTATTTCCCAACACATTCATTGCAAGAAACACGGCTAATGCTATTCCAACCGTAAAGCCATAATTCACATACATCGCACCGTAAAAAAACGAAGGCTCTAGTTGATAGAGTTGATTGCATTTTTCGCAGCGCTCTGGCATATCGAAGAGCTTCTTCAAATGGTAGGGATTGCGATCAACAAACAATTCCCCTTCACGGCATTTGGGGCATTTTTGATTGATTATGGCGTAAAGCTTGGTTCCTTTCAACACTCTAATTTTTGAGAAGGCAAAGTTCGTCAAATGTTTTAGAGCATGTGTTACTAAAATCACAGGGGGTGCTGTCAGTTATCAGCCTTCAGGTCCATAATGAATGATTAATCCAATTATTGGGAGTATTCGCTTTGCTCATGATCCCACCGAACCCGAGAAGGGAATCAAAGCCAGCTCGCTATGCTCACTGTGGGCTTTTTTCATTTAGCTCTCGTGCAGTTTCCACATAGCTTAAAATTGAAGTATTAAGTTACTGTCAGTTCGAGTGATCCGCCAGCAGGCGGATTGTATCGAGAACTCTAATTATAAATAGTCAATCATAAATTATGAATCCAGTAAGTGGGAGTATTCGCTTTGCTTATGATCCCACCGAACCCGAGAAGGGAATCAAAGCCAGCTCGCTATGCTCACTGTGGGCTTTTTTCTTTTAGCCTTCGCTCAAGCAAGCTTGGCTTAAATGAAGGGCTGTGATTAACTCAATTGTTTGATCAATCCGAAAAGCATTTTTGATAATTCTTCCAGTTCAGCATAAAATTGATCAAACGCTTCTTCTGAGATGGAACCGATGTCTTTCAGGTAATCGAAGATTGCCACACATTCAAAAACTGAACCTCTGGAAATAACATAGAAATTTCTTTTGTCGGGTTTTGTAAATCTTCCCGTTCCTTCTGCAATGTTCAACATGATGCTGAAGGAAGCTCTTCTGAGTTGATCATTAGTTGTTCTATCTAACGTGGAATTAGAAAGAAAAACATTTACTTTTTTATTGAATTGCTTCGCTTTGAGATATACCGTCAATTTTTCAAAATCAAACATAGTCGAAGAGGAGTATTGAGGGGTGAAACAGTATCGAGTTAGAGTCTTGAGGGAAAACAGTTTTGGTAAGCTTGCCCTCAGAACTCGAGACTCGCACTCAAAACTGTTTTAATAAGGTATCTACTCATTACTCTGAACTCAAACTCGTTACTCAAATCTGCGGCAGTTTGAGTTGGAGTGTGAGTTTTGAGGGACAAAACAATTTTTCGTGCGAGTCCTTCGTCTCAAGACTCAGAACTCGCACTCAAAACTGTTTTGTGGAGCTGGTGGGAGTCGAACCCACGTCCAAACAAGGAACCATAAAGCTTTCTACGAGCTTAGCCTTCTGATTGATTTTCGATCTTAGCCAGGCCAGAGGCAGCCAAACCAAAACTTATCTTCTTAATTTTCAAACAATCAGCAAAGAAATGATCATTCTATTCTGTCATTGACCACGCCTCTATCAACACAGGGGTCAGACAAACCCGTGCCAGAGACGTCTCGTCCCATACCTAGTATGAGATAAAGCCTAATCTTCTATCGAATGATTAAGCAGCAAGAGCGTAAGATGTTTCGCCAGTTACAATTTTAAACAGCTTTTTAACGAGGTGCTATTCAATCCCCGGCTTGCTTACAGTATCATCCATCTTGCTGTCAAAACCGGTCAGCCCCAAAGAACAAGTGACAAAGGTAGGGAATGATTTGCTCAAAGCACCATCCTTGTTGACGTTAAAGATTATTAAGATCATGGCACAATGAAGAATATTAACTCGCCACAATCTTTACTTCCCGTAGGGAAAAGACGTTATCTTTGGCGCCCTTATGAAATTTACTCTCCGTCATCTTTGGATTGCTCTCATAGCGGTTGTTTTGTCTTCCTGTGTAGGGAATAAAAAACTGGTCTATTTACAAGATAAAGAGGCTAAGGGAAGTGAACGTTACGAGAAAGACGTCAACCTACCTTCTATAACCGATACTTATCTCCTCCGTCCTGGCGATATTCTTTTTGTAAACATGCAGAAATTCGTGGTAGGAGAAGAACTATTTAGTATTTCAGGTTTCGAACAAGCCAACCGTATTGGGCAAATGCAACACCCATTTCTTCAAGGCCATAATGTAGACGGTGAAGGAAACATTGACTTACCACTTCTAGGAAAAGTTAAGGCGGAAGGACGATCCATAGATCAATTAAAAACAGAGCTGAAAGGTGCTGCGATGAAGGAGTATCCCGGGGCCGTTGTAGAATTGTTTCTATTGGACGGAATGGTTTCTGTCTTGGGCGAAGTGAATAACGCTGGAAGATATCCCATTTATAAATCCAAGAACACTATTTTCGATCTTATTGCTTCAGCGGGTGATTTGGGAGATTATGCCAATCGTTCCAGCATCAAGATATTGAGAGAAAAGGATTTATCCCTCAATTCCAAGTGATGGGAGGTCAAATGACGGGTCAGAAGACCTATTTAGACGTTGCTTTAAGCGGCTTGCTCATTGAAGGAACACTGAAGGCACAATTCGATTTGATGAAGTTGCTGAATGAAGATTCGAAGTTGGAAGTTTCTCCAAACATCGGTGTTGCGGCTGGGTATTATACATCGGAGATTACACGTGAGAGTACGGGAGCTCCTGTTGATAATTCATTTAATGTAAACCAAGACGAAACCTTTGGTTTTGCTGCAGCTTGGGGAGGCCGTGTAGGCTATCAAATCAACGACACATGGAGTGCGTTTACAGGATTGGACATGCGTTACTACTTGACTGATCAGTTAGATGCTTACCAGGGTTTGAATTTACCAGCGAACGTTGAGTCAGGAAATGACTGGACATCTTATGCTTATGTAGGTGTAGGATTTACATTGCCTCCTGGAAAAGGAAATACAGGTGATATTGAGAAAGATATTGATCCAAAAAGACTATTCAACGGTCAGTTTACGTTTAACAACTTGCCAAAGTCTGGTGTGAAGTTAGAATTGTATGATGATAAGGATGAGTTATTGTCTACAACCGAAACAGACAACAGCGGTAACTTCAGCTTTCCTAAGTTGAAGCCAAACAAAGAATACATGGTTCGTCTTGCTGATGAGGATGCGGATCTGGGTAAGAATGGTAAGATATACGTGATCAACGAGGCGAGAGAAAAAGTAGCCATTGCGGACAAAAAAGGTGATAACAGATTTGTGTATACGCACATCACTCAAGATGAGGTGGCCATGTTAGCTCCAGTTGAAGTAGAGACCGAAGAAACGTCCATGAAAGGTTTGTTTACTTATAAGAAATTAGCGAAAGGTGGAGTGAAGTTGAATTTGTATAACCAAAGTGGTGAGAAGGTTGCTTCTACGGTAACGGATATTGGTGGTCAATTCAAATTCCAAGGCTTGAGCCCTGATGAGGCATATGTGGTGAGATTGAATGAAGACGATAAAGACCTCTTCAATGAAGGCCGCTTGTATATGTTGAACAGCGAGAATAAGCGTATCGAGAAGACAGTGCGTCCTAAGTTCAATGAGTTCACATTCGATCAAATCGGAATTGAAGAGGCTGATAAGCTGCCAGTATTGGTTGAAACGGATGACGAAGCGAAAATGAAAGGTGTGTTTGTTTACAACGACCTTCCGAAAGCTGGAGTTAAGGTTTACATCATAGATGATAAAGACAACAAGATTGATTCTGTGATCACTGGAGTAGATGGATCCTTCCAATTCTCTGAGTTGGTGCCAAACAAGGATTACATGGTGAGAATAGATGAGAAATCAATGACAGATACGAAAGGTGTTGACATGTTCTTCTTGAATGCTGACAACGAGCCAGTAATGAGAGCAGGCGCAGAGAAAGACAATAAGTTCTCTTTCTCAGCACTTCCTGAAGATGAGATTGCAGGCCTTCAAGTATTGAAGGTTGAGCAAGCTGGAGAAGGCAAGTTGCTCTACAGAAGAGAAAGTGTTGATGGGGAATACGTTTCTGCGACAGATGGAGATTCAGCTGAAGTGCATGCTTTTGATATTGTTGAAGGAACTCCAGACTCTAAGGATGAGCCTGTGAATAAGAAGACGAACATTTACAATGTAGACTTCGAGAAAGAAACAATCTTCTTTGAGCATAATAAGTACACCATATCTCAAGATCAAACAGGATCTAAAGGTTCTGTGATCGCCAAGAAGATGAAGGCAAATCCTGCGATGCGCGTTCAGATCCAAGGCTATGCTTCTCAGCCTGGAACGGAGGCTTACAAGAGACTGTTGAGTCAGCGTAGGGCGGATGAGTTGAAAGAATTGTTGGTTCAGAAGTATGGTATCGACAAAGGAAGACTCGAGGCGATTGGCAAGGGAGAAGATCCATCAGCTGATGCTACTGAGGCAAGAAGAGCTCGAATCATCATTCTTGAATAAGAATTAATTATAGAATTAAGAAAAGCCCTGCATCTTTGCGGGGCTTTTTTGTTATTTTGAATATCTGTGAAAACGAGACTAATCATATCGGTTGTATTTCTCTTGGCGAGTCTTTCGATGAGTGCCCAAGGGTATTATTGGAAAAACGCGGGTAAGAAAAAGTATATTCAAAACCTCACGGTTGATGCTGGACTTGGCCTTCGCATGTATTCAGGCGATATTCAGCAGCGAGGCTCGTTGTTTAATCCCATGAAATTGGCTTACGGACTTGGAGTGCGCTATCAGGCAAATGAGCGATTTGGATTTGCACTGAACGGTGCTGGTCGCGGATATAAGGGAACAGCAGAGCAAGGAGCCGGATTTCCCGATGCCATGGAAGAAATGAATGGCAAGCTTTGGGAAGGAAACCTAACGGTTCAATTCAGTATTTTGAAATGGACAGATTTTACCAAACGTCAATTCACAGATAGAGATCCAGTCACAAAAGGCAATGTATTCATCGGAGTTGGCGGAGGAGCAGCTTTGTTTAATGGTTCTTACTCATCGCTAAGGTATGCCACAGCCACAGCTTTGGATGTATTGGGCAATGATTCTAACTATACCTATCCAGTTTCAACTTCGGGATCAGGATCGGGATTCGGATTTTATGTTCCCATTGTATTTGGTGCGCGGTATCGCTTTGATCCCATGTGGAGTTTGGGAGTGGAGATGAATTATCACATGTATTTCTCTGATAATTTGGATGGACTGGAACGTGGAAAGAAAGACGCCATGTCGCTTTTTATGCTGAAGTTGGGATACACCTTCGGACAAAACAAGAAAAAAGCCAATATTGGCAAAACACCGAATCAAAAACGAAAGGGTAAATGATAAAATTTGGAATTATCAAAGAGGGGAAAGTGCCAACCGATGAAAGGGTGCCATTGACTCCTGCTCAGATTGCCAGATTGATCAATACCAAGAAAGAAGGCAGATTCGTTGTTGAAAGATCCGATGTAAGAAGGATTAAAGATGCTGAATACGAGGCGGTGAATGTTGAGATGCAGGATGATGTGTCTGACGCTGATGTTTTGTTGGGTGTCAAAGAAGTTCCAATTGATCAATTGGTTCCAGGAAAAACGCATTTATTCTTTTCGCATACCATCAAAATGCAACCGTATAATAAGAAATTGCTCAAGGCGGTTTTAGATAAAAACGTACGACTTATTGACTGGGAATGCCTGCGAGATGCCCTGGGAAGAAGGGTGATTGGCTTTGGAAGATATGCAGGAATTGTTGGTGCCTACAATGGTTTTAGAGCCTATGGATTAAAGCATAAAAGCTTTGAATTAAAGAAAGCACATGACTGCATTGATCGGAAGGAGATGGAGGCTGAATTGGATAAGATTAAACTGCCTAACCTGCGCATTTTATTGACTGGAAGAGGTAAAGTGGCTAAAGGCTCTATGGAGATTTTGGATGCTATGAAGGTCAGGAAAGTGCGTATCCGAGAATACCTCAAAGGAGGATTTGATGAGCCTGTATACTGTCAAATAACGTTTACAGAATATTTCCAACCAAAAGACCATGGCGGGTTTGATGTGAAAGAGTTTTATGCTCATCCAGAACGTTTTAAAAGTGATTTCATGCGTTTTGCAAAGTCCACAGACTTCTTGATCGCAGGACATTATTGGGATTCTAAATCACCATTTCTTTTTACACGTGAAGAAGCACGCTCTTCGGAGTTCAACATCAAATTGGTGGCTGATATTTCATGTGATATTGATGGTCCCGTGGCTTCAACTTTAAGACCATCCAGTATAAGCGATCCCTTTTATGGTTATGACCCTCAATCAGAAAAGGAAGTTGCTTTTGATGCGGAAGGGGCGATCACGGTTATGGCGGTAGATAACCTTCCCTGCGAATTGCCGCGGGATGCAAGCTATGATTTTGGCGAGATGTTTATTTCCTCTGTGCTTCCTAGTTTCTTGAATGGAGATAAGAAGGATATTTTGAAAAAAGCAACCATTGCTCAAGATGGAAAAATCACCGATCACTACGCTTATTTGCGTGATTGGGTGAATGCTTAAGCGTTACCCAATGCCTCGATAGTTTTAAGCGGATCTTCTGATTTGTAAACTGTGCTTCCAGCTACTAAAGCATTGACTCCAGCAGCAACCAATTTTGGTGCGTTTTCTAAGTTTACACCGCCATCTACTTCAATGATGGTGCGAGAACCTGCCATGTCGATCATCGCTTTTAAAGATCGCACTTTTTCATAGGTGTGTTCAATGAATTTTTGACCTCCAAAACCTGGATTTACACTCATAATTAAGACCATGTCTAGATCTTGAATAATTTCTGAAAGTAAAGAAACAGAAGTGTGTGGGTTTAATGCAACACCTGCTTTCATTCCTGCCTTTTTAATGGCGTCAATCGTGCGATGGAGATGAGGGCAAGCTTCATAGTGAACCGTTAAGATATCAACTCCCGCTGACTTGAAATCATTGATGTAAGGATCAGGATTTGCAATCATGGCGTGCACATCGAGCACTTTTGTCGTATGCCTTCTGAATGCCTCAATAATGGGTAGTCCAAAAGATATGTTTGGCACGAAAACACCGTCCATAACGTCTAAATGAAACCATTGTGCTGAGCTCTCATTGAGTCGTTCTGATTCTTCTTTTATCCTTGAGAAATCACTTGAAAGTAGAGAAGGGGCAACAATATTTTTCATGATCCAAAAGTAAAGAATGCAATTACTGTAAATCGAATATTATACGGACACTGAACGGTGCTTTTTCAACAATTTCAAGCTCACCTTGGAGCTGCCCTACTAAAAGTTCAATCACCTTAAGGCCAATGTGTCCATTATTTTTTACTTCTTCGAAATTGCCTATGCCAGTGCCATCATCTGCGTATTCTAGCACACCGGTTATTCCTTTCTTATAAAGCTTGATAGTTATACTTCCTTTTTCTAAAGTTTTGAAGGCGTGCTTCAGTGAATTAGTTACCAATTCATGGATGATTAAACTTAAAGGAACAGCTTGATCTACAAGTATTTGCGTATCGCTATTCCTGATAATGAGCTTAATACTTTGTTTCCCAGTTTTTTAAGATGAGATTATCTGTTTTACCAGGTCTTCAAGGTAGACTTGAAAGTCAATGTTTTCGAAGTGTTCTTCTAGGTAGAGCTTTTGATGAATCAAAGACATTGTTTGAACACGCTGCTGACTTTCTCTTATAGCGGCCTTTGAGGCGGGGTCTTCGACCTTTTTTGATTGAAGAAGGAGTAAGCTGGATATAATCTGTAGGTTATTATTTACCCTATGGTTAACCTCTCTAAGTAAGGTTTCTTTTTCGACAAGAGCCTTTTCAAGCGGCTTTTTTTGAGAAATTATCTCCTCATTTTTATCCTGTATTTCCCGATGCTCTTTTGATCGTTTTATCATGCAATAGGTAGAAAAAGAGGCGATTATGAGTGCAACGATGAATATGTATATGATGTTTCTATTTTTCTGGATTTCGGCACGTTCTTTTAATTCTTTGATTTCTTGAATGCTGAGGTACAACAAGTTGATAAAATGGATACAAATACTCAAGATGGAAATGAAGAACCTTATCCTATAACACCACCGATTAATGATAATGAAGAATCGATTGCCGTGGAAGAAAGTGTCGTAAACAATACTGTTTTTGAGAATCCACCAGTCAAAGAAGAACCGAAAGTGAAAAAGGCAGTTGCCTCTATGGATTATAGCGACTTTAGGTTGAAAGATGGCTCATTTGCTGAGGTAGTTGAAACACGCAAAGGATGGAACTTACATTTTGATTTCAATGAGTTTTTATTGAGTCGAAATCAAATGGATTATGTCTATGAAGTATTGATTCCATTGCTCAGAGAGAACCCGAATATGACTTTAGTATTAGAAGGTCATGCCGATAGCATTGGTTCAAACGATGTGAATTACAGAATGTCAGTTTTAAGGATTTCGAATGTGCTTTACCACATAGAAATGAATGGTATAGAAGATACTAGGATCACTGTTCGACCTAAAGGTGAATCAGAACCTTTAGCACCAAACTCCACTGAAGAGGGTAGAGCAATAAATAGAAGAGTAGAAATAATTAAGAGTACAGAGGAGAAGTAGCTTAACCTAGGTAAGCCATTAAAAGTTTACTTCTAGAAGTATGTCTTAATCTTCGAATTGCTTTTTCTTTGATTTGACGAACACGCTCACGCGTTAGATCGAATTCTTCACCGATTTCCTCTAGGGTCATAGGATGCTTTCCTGTTAATCCAAAATAGAGACGGATTACATCTGATTCTCTATCTGAAAGAGTTGCTAGCGAGCGTTCAATTTCTCTGCGCAAAGACTCATTTAACAACGAAATTTCTGGGTTGTTTTCGCTGTCTCCGCTCATTGTGTCATACATGTTTCTTTCGTCATCTTCTGATCCTAGAAGAGGAGCGTCCATAGAAACGTGTCGTCTGTTGTTCTTGATGTTTTGGCTAATAACGCCTTCAGCCATTTCGAGCTCAGTGGCGAGTTCATCGACTGTTGGTTCACGCTCGTATACTTGCTCAAGTTGAGCATAAGCACGATTGATTTTATTGATATTACCTATCTTATTTAAAGGAAGGCGAACGATTCTTGCTTGCTCAGCTAAAGATTGAAGGATTGATTGGCGAATCCACCATACAGCATAGGATATAAACTTAAATCCACGCGTTTCGTCAAAACGCTTGGCAGCCTTAATAAGTCCAAGATTGCCTTCATTGATTAGGTCTGGTAGACTTAATCCTTGATTTTGGTATTGTTTAGAAACGGATACCACAAATCTTAAGTTAGCACGCACCATTTTCGCGAGTGCTTGTTGATCACCTTGTTTAATGCGTATCGCTAATTCAACTTCTTGTTCGGCATTGATTAAGTCTTCACGACCAATTTCAGTTAAGTACTTGTCGAGAGATGCAGTCTCACGATTCGTTATTTGCTGGACGATTTTTAGTTGACGCATAGGTTAGGTTTTTCTCTCTATAAAGAAATACCATCCTGAAGGGAAAAAAAGAAGCCGATATTTAGACTTATAAATATCGGCTTGTTAAAAGTGTATTTGTAACGTACTCTTACTGAGCGTTGTTGGGCTCTGGGCGAGGAAGTAATGCCTTTCTAGAAAGTCTTAATTTCCCTGTTTTAACGTCAATTTCGATCAATTTAACCTCGATTTCTTGACCTGCTTTGAGAACATCTTCGACATTTTCTATGCGTTTATGATCAATTTCTGAAATATGAAGTAAACCTTCTTTGCCAGGAAGAATTTCAACAAAAGCTCCAAAAGCAGCGATGTTTTTGACCTTTCCTTGGTAAATTTCTCCAACTTCTGGTTTAGCAACGATGCCTCTAATCCAAGCCATTGCTTTGTCCATGCCTTCTTTATTGTCGCAGGCAATTTGAATCATTCCTTTATTGTCTTCCTCAGTAATTGAGATTGACGTTTCAGTTTTAGCCTGAATCTCTTGAATCACTTTTCCACCTGGTCCTATTACGGCACCAATCTGTTCCTTATCGATGAAAATGGTTTCAATTCTTGGAACATGTGGTTTGAAATCTGCGCGAGGCTCTTGGATGGTTTTAAGCATTTCATTTAAAATATGAGCTCTTCCTTCTTTCGCTTGATTCAATGCTTTTTCTAAAACTTCATATGCTAAACCATCAACTTTGATGTCCATTTGACACGCTGTGATTCCTTTCTCAGTTCCGGTTACTTTAAAGTCCATGTCACCTAAGTGATCTTCGTCTCCTAGGATATCAGAAAGAACAGAATACTTTCCATCCTTATCCATGATTAACCCCATTGCGATTCCACTCACGGGTCTTTTGATCTTCACACCAGCATCCATAAGTGCTAATGTTCCTGCGCATACAGTCGCCATTGAAGATGAACCGTTTGATTCAAGAATGTCTGATACTATTCTTATCGTGTAAGGATTGACATCAGATCCTGGAATCATGTTTTTCAAAGCGCGAAGCGCCAAATTACCGTGACCAACCTCTCTTCTAGAAACACCTCTTAAAGGACGTGCTTCGCCAGTGGAGAAAGGAGGGAAGTTATAGTGAAGTAAGAATTTCTCACTTCCTGAATGAAGAGCTCCATCAATTGTTTGCTCGTCAAGTTTTGTACCTAAAGTAATTGTGGTAAGTGATTGAGTCTCTCCTCTTGTAAAGATCGCTGAACCATGAGTCCCAGGTAGGTAATCAATTTCTGTCCAGATAGGACGAATTTCTGTCGTGGTTCTTCCATCAAGGCGCTTACCTTCCTTGATTACCATCTTTCGCATTGCTTCTTTCTCTACTTTATGGAAGTATTTCCCAACAAGTCCAGCCTTTTCAGCTTGCTCATCTTCGCTCAGTGTGCCGAGGTATTCGGCTTCTAGTGCTTTGAACGCATCGCTTCGATCGTGCTTAGCACTGGCTGACGTTGCGATTGTATAGCATTTGTCAAAGCAATAAGCCATAACATTTGCTTCTAATTCAGCGTCATTAGTTTCGTGAGAATATTCTCTTTTTGGACTAGACTTTTCAATTTTAGAAGCAAGATCTAATTGAGCTTGGCAGTGAAGCTTGATCTCAGCATGAGCAACTTTGATAGCGTCAAGCATTTCAGTTTCGCTCGCCTCATGCATTTCACCTTCCACCATCATGATATTATCTATCGTAGCAGCTACCATGATGTCCATGTCACAATCGGCCATTTGAGCGAAAGTTGGATTGACAATGAATTCACCATTTATTCTTCCAACGCGAACCTCAGAAACTGGTCCTGCAAAAGGAATATTTGAAACGGCTATGGCTGCAGATGCAGCTAAACATGCTAATGCATCTGGTTGAACGCTCTTGTCAGACGAAATTAGACTGATCATCACCTGAGTTTCAGCGTGAAAATCGTCTGGAAAAAGAGGTCTTAATGCTCTATCAATTAAACGCATTGTAAGCACTTCTCCATCTGAAGGTCTAGCTTCTCTTTTGAAGAATCCACCAGGAAACTTACCTGTTGAAGGATATTTCTCTCTGTAGTCTACTGTTAATGGAAGGAAATCGATTCCTTCTTTGGCATCTTTACTTGCTACTACTGTGGCCAGCAACATGGTTCCTCCTTGCTTGACAACTACCGAACCGTCTGCTTGCTTGGCAAGTTTGCCTGTCTCGATAGTGATTTCACCGCCATTCGTTGATGCGATGTTTTGTTGTGTTCCTAATATCATAGTTAAACGATAAGTATAAATATGAAAAAAGGCAATGAAGATTGCCTTTTTTCTAAAATGATTGGAAAATTACTTCCTTAGATTAAGTTCTTTGATTATGCTTCTGTAACGCTCAATGTCTTTTGCTTTGAGGTAGTTAAGAAGACTTCTACGTTTTCCAACGAGCTTAATAAGCGCTTGTTGCGTAGTGAAATCTTTACGATTTTTCTTTAAATGCTCTGTTAAATGAGCAATTCTGAAAGTGAAAAGAGCAATTTGCCCTTCAGCTGATCCAGTGTTAGAAGCCGCTTCTCCGTGCTTCTTAAATATGTCTTGTTTTGTTTCGCTAGTCAAATACATGCTAAAGCTTCTATTTCTTTATAAGGGGCGCAAATATATACATTTCTATCTCTGCGTCAATTACTTATTTAATTTTTAATTAGGGACAAAAATTGCCCTATTCTTTCTTTCAAATTTTTGCGATCTACAATGAAATCTAAAAAGCCATGTTCAAGCACAAATTCTGAAGTTTGAAATCCTTCAGGAAGCTCTTTTCCAATGGTTTCTTTTACTACTCGAGGGCCTGCAAATCCAATGAGAGCGCCTGGTTCTGCAATATTTACATCACCTAACATAGCAAATGATGCTGTAACGCCTCCTGTAGTAGGATCAGTTAACATAGAGATGTACGGTATTTTCTTCTCGCTAAGTTGGGTGAGTTTTGCACTGGTTTTAGCCATTTGCATGAGAGAAAAAGCCGCTTCCATCATTCTAGCACCGCCACTTTTACTTATTAAAATAAAAGGTGAGTTGTGTTCAATGGCATAATCTATAGCTCTAGCAATTTTTTCACCAACTACGGAGCCCATGCTTCCCCCAATGAATTGGAAGTCCATACAAGCAACTACGACCTTCTTTCTGTTCACATTTCCAGCTGCTGTTCTCACAGCATCATGCAATCCTGTTTTTCTAATAGAGGCTTGCAATCGATCAGCATATTTTTTGGTGTCTTCGAATGAAAGTGGATCACCAGAAATCATGTGAGGATTTATCTCGGTGTAGCGATTATTGTCAAATAACACTTGAAAGTATTGCAGAGAGCTAATTCGCTCATGATAAGCACATTTTTCGCAAACCCACAATGAATTGGCATGTTCCTCAGAGCTCACAACATGATTGCAGCTGCGGCACTTGTACCATAAACCTTCTGGAGTTTCTTTTTTTTCCGTTGTTGGAGTGCGAATCCCCTCCGTCATTCTTTTAAACCATCCCATGCCTAGTGCTTTGAATCGGTTGCAAAGCTATACCAATATTTGTGACATCATAATCCTTAAAAGGGATACTGAATGGCAAGGTTGAATGTTATTTGTGGGCGATAAGGAGCGTCCCATTCTGCCACTCGAGTAAAGCCTTGTGACTGTCTTTTGTCGTTTGCTGACGATCGCAATTGGTTGGTAAGTGTTTTTGGCTGGAAGAGCCATCGCTCTCCTTCTGGCAGTGCAGGATTTTTGATTTGAAGTCCGCCATCTAATCTTAAAATGAAGAAACTAAAGTTAAGTCGTATTCCTGCTCCAGGAGCAAGAGCAATTTCGTTATAGAATCGATCGAACTTAAACTCTGCTCCTTCCCTTTGAGGGTCTAAGTTCAATAGCCAAATATTTCCCATATCTGTGAATAGAGCTCCTTCTACTTGTTTGATGATGTGAAAGCGGTATTCTAAATTTAGTTCTAATTGAAACTCGCCAACTTGATCAATACCATAAGTTTCAATTTCTGAAAGACTTCCTGGGCCCAGTGCTCGCGCTCGCCAAGCTCTTATGCCATTTGATCCTCCTGCAAAAAAACTACGTTCAAAGGGAAGAGTATTCAAATTGCTGAATGGAGTTCCAATTCCACCAAAAAAGCGATATACCATTTTTGAATTCTCTGTGAGATTGACGTTTTTGACAAAATTCACATCAAATTTTATGTACTGGGCAAATGCAATACTGTCTATGAGGTATGAATTAGTTGACTCATCGTATGGAAGTCCAATAGATCCGCTTACTGCGCGCAAAAGGTTTCCTGCTGACTCAAAATTTAACTTGTAGTAATAGTAATTCTTGAATTTATTGATGTCTTGCGTTGTGTAAGAATAACTAATTCTGCCTGCTGCGATTATGTGGTCATTGTAACTATTTATAAGTAAAGAATTCCCGGTTTCTTGTAATTGCTGCTCGAATTCAGGCTCATTATCCAATTGAATAACACTCAAGTCCACTGGTGCGATTATTAGCTGATCCCTATCACGAAGTCTCATTGTATACTGATAGGTGGTATTCAATAAGTTTCTCTTGTACTGAGGGCGCACCTGTCTGTCTACGGAAGCGCTAATGTTCGTTTTTGGTTCTTTAAGCCATAGAAATTCTCTTTTTGAGATGCGCATTAAAAAATCAGGAATAGTTAAGCTTACCTGACTACCAAATTCATAAGTATTGAAAATGCTGATATTGCTTATTACCTCAGAGTTGGCGTCCGAATTTGTACTGTTAGTGCGTTGAGACTCTAATCCACCATAGATCTTCCAGTCAAGTTGCTCAGCTCCTCGGAATAGATTCCTGTTTTTATAGTTAACCGATGTTGAAATACCCAAGTTTCCAGATCGGTTCGTTCCTGTAGTCTCTAGACTAAATGAGTGTTTCGGAGCACGAGTTAAATTAATTCTTAAGTCCAACAATGCGGCAGAAGTGTCAATATTACTCTGAGAGTATTGCATGTCAATGAATCGAAAGTTATTCAAAGAATTCAGTCGTTCATAGCTGTAGTTTGTCCTGCTAAGTGAATATTGATCGCCTGGCGAGATGAAAATATTCCTCGATATCCTAAGAGGACGAATAAATGGTTTTCCTATAGAAAGGATGGATAAATTCCTGAATAGAATGGTATCTAATGGGGCTCTTGTTTTTGCTCGAGCATTGAAGTCTTCATTAATTACAATAGTGTTTAAAAAGTGTTTCCTATGCGATTTCTCCATAATGGAATCTTGCCCATTTATTGTTTCGGACAAACGCAGGTTTCTAAGTCTGACTGAAACATCAAACCGTGTACCAGGCATATTTGTATCTATATCATACAAAACATGAATCTTGTCAAAGGTGAAATACCCCAAGTTTTTCATTTTGTCTGTGAGTCGGTTGCGCTCTTTTTCGAATTGATCAGCATTGAACCGATCTCCCGGAGTTAATGTTGTTTTTACTCCATTTTCGTTTTTGAATTCTTTAATTAGCGCAGTGTCTTCAAAGGCATACTGTACTTTTCTTATCGTGTATGCAGGACCACTATTAATGTAAAAATGAAGTTCAGTGGTTTTTTTATCCAAGAAGGCAAAACCATTGACTGTAGCATCAAAGTAACCTTCGTTCTTAAGAGTTCGAAGAAGCTGGTCTTTGCTTTTTTCTAGTAAAATAGGCTCATAAATAGGAGGTGCTTCACCTACCGTATTTGTGAGGTAGGCGTTGAGTTTTTTATCCTGATTTCGTTTCGCAGCAAAATTCCAAACAGTAAGGTGAAAAGGGATGAATCCTAATATTTTTCTATAAGACTTTTGCTTTAGAGCTGTCTCAAGACTATAAGGATCAGCTTTGTATTCAAACTCATTATTTCCATTTAAATGGATCTGAGTTTTTACCACAAGATGTTGTCCATCCTCAAGATGCCGTGTTAATTGACATGATTGGAGCAACCAAGCGGTGAAAAGAAGAAATATGGCAGTGAAAAACTTCCTCATCAAGAGGTGACCTTATCTTTGGTTCAAAGCTAATGGTATTTAAGCGACACAATTGATTTCAAAAAATGAAATAAAACGTATTCGCGGTCTTCATCAAAAGAAAGGTCGGAGCGCTTCCCAGCAATATATAATTGAAGGGGAGAAGTCTGTCCGTGAAGCGCTTGAAGCAAATGTTGTTTTAATCGGGCTATTCACATTGGAAACGGCCCCTCAAGATCTTCTTCAAAGAGGAGCGTTGATTTCAGAGAAAGAAATGAAACAGATTTCAGCTTTGAGTTCAATTTCACCTGTGTTGGCGGTAGTTGAAATGAGTTTAAATAGATTGGACTTTGATTTGATTTCCACTCAAAAGGCAATTGCCTTGGATGGGATTAGAGATCCCGGAAATCTTGGCACTATTATTCGCACTGCGGACTGGTTTGGCGTTAAAACAATTCTGCTTTCTTCAGATTGTGTTGATCCATATAATCCAAAAACTATTCAAGCTACAATGGGTAGTTTTCATCATTTGGACGTTTTTCAAGGTGATTTGAAGACAATGATTAAGGCTGTCAAAGAAAAGAACACTGACTATAACGTATATGGTGCTTTGCTGAATGGTTCAGAGGCAAGCATTATTAAAGGATCAAATTACCCTGGACTTTTGATTATCGGCAGTGAGTCTCATGGTATTAGTGATACAATTCAAGATTTGTGTACTCATAAACTCACGATTGCTGGCAAAGGGCAAGCTGAATCTCTCAATGCCAGCGTTGCCGCAGCAATTCTGTTGGCCAGTTGGTTTGAAGATTAACCCTCGAAGTTAAAGGATAGCGCGATGATCCTTGAGTTTAACTGATTAACCGGATTAGCGAATTTTGTTTCGTCCTGAACAATGATGTTGTTGATTCCATAGCTAAACCTGAGCTCAGGGCTAAACTTGAAATACTCAAGAAAAAAATCAAAACCTACACCGGCTTCTACCATATAATTCATTCGCTGAAGTTTAACGATGAACTCTCCTTTCTCATCTACAGTATTGTCTACAAATTGTTGAGAGGCAAGGTCAATGCTGTAATTGAAACCTGCAAAAATGTATTGAGCGAAGTTGTTTACCCTGGCCGATCTATATTTCAAGTACAGCGGTATATCAACAAAAGTTGATTCAATTGTTCTTATAACTGGCGATTGAGCAGTATTGGAAGATGTGAAGTAGGTGTATTGCAAGTTGCGTGAAGCAAAAGCAATTCCGGGTGTAAATCTCAATCCAAAGTATGGCCCTAGATGCAATTCAGAAACAACATGAATAATAAACCCCGGCTCTCTGCCCATCTCTAATCTGGTGAGAGAGTCACCTAATGTCAAGTCTTGCTCAACGTTAAATCCATTACTGCTAAGGCCTAATTGAAAACCAAAATGAAGTTTTCGGTTATCAAATTTCGGTAGGTTTTCCGGTATATCTCTTTGAGCAATTGCACCCAAAGAAGTAATCGTTAAAACAATCAGTATTATAGGTTTACTAAAACGCATTAGATGCAAAGGAACGAAAGCTCGGCTAGTTTTATTTCTCAGCTAAGTATATTGTGGCAATTCCAAATGTTAATCTATACTCTCTAATCTTCTTATATCCCACTTCATCAAGGATAGATAAAAATGTTTTCCCCTCTGGAAATGCGCTAACAGATTCAGGCAGATAGGTATATGCTCTTGGGTCTTTTGACACTAGGCGACCAATATTAGGCAGTATTGCTTTAAAGTAAATGTTGTATAACTGCTTCATAGGAAATGTTCGAGGCTTTGAGAATTCCAAGATCGCTACGGCATATCCTGGCTTCAAAACTCTTTTTATTTCTCCCAATCCAGCTTTTAAATTCTCAAAATTTCTTACTCCGAAAGCTACTGTCACCGCCTCGAAATGGTTGTCAGGAAACTCAATGTTTTCTGCATCTCCTAGTTTTAGTTCGATCACTTTATCAAGAGCGCGCTTACGCATTTTGATTTTACCCACTTCAAGCATTCCTGCCGAGATATCGATTCCTTTTATCTCAGATGGCTTTAAAGACATAAGTTCCACAGCAAAGTCTCCGGTGCCAGTAGCTACATCTAAAATTATGGTTGGCTTGTATGGGCTGAGAAGCTTCACGGCCTTCTTTCTCCAAAGCTTATCAATATTCAGACTCAGCACATGGTTAAGAAGGTCATACCTTCCCGATATGTTGTCAAACATTTGAGCTACTTGCTCTTTCTTGCTACCTTCTTCTGCGTAAGGTTTTACTTTTTCTGCTGCGTTTTCAGTCATTAACCAACCATTATATGTTCTTCGGGGTAAGCATAATTAGTGCTTATTATCTTTCTAGAGAACGCGAATATGATAGATAATGTTCCCAGTCGTCCTATAAACATAGAAACGATCAGGATTAACTTCCCAGGATTACTCAACATTCCTGTTATTCCGGTACTCAGGCCACAAGTGGAGAATGCTGAAACCTCTTCGAATATTAAATCGATAAGTCCTCGATCGCTCATCGCTAAAATATGTCCCTCCGTCAAGCAAAGTGCATAGGTGCAAATAAGCATTCCTCCGCTGAATGTTACTAACACTGTAAAAGCTTTCAGCATATCATCTGTGGGAATTGTTCTTCCAAAAACTTCAACACTTTTTTTGCCCCGGATAATAGACCAAGTATTTATGCAGATAAGCCCAAAAGTGGAAGTTTTGATTCCACCAGCAGTTGAAAAAGTATTCCCTCCTATAAACATCATAAAAACCAGCATGAGCAGCGTAGCGGTTGATAGGCTGAATATATCAGCCGTGTTTAAACCTGCGGATCTCGATGAGACAGATTGAAATAGAGCAACAATTGTTTTCTCTACAAAAGTCAGATCTGATAGGGTTGTTTTCCACTCAGCAGCCATGTATAAAACCACACCTATACCGATAAGAATTAAATGAGTTCTAACGGCTAATATGGTACTCATATTTGGTCTTTTCCATGGATGTTTTAATCTGTCTCGCATCAAGCTTGGAGTGAAAAGATCAAACATTACTGTAAATCCAAATGCTCCAAGTAATACTAGCAAAGCAACAACCAAGTGCATCAAGTAAGCTTCGCGAATAAATGGCGCGTACATACCATCTGTCACGGTAGAAAAACCAGCATTGTTAAATGCCGAAATGGAATGGAAAATGCCGAAAAAAAGTCGATCTCCTGTAGTTTTCAGAGGCATGTCAGGTGTGATAAGTGCGTATATCAAAACACCTCCAACTATTTCTATTATCGCGCTTAAAGCAAATACTTTGATCAGCATTCCTTTTGCATTGAAGAATGCGTCTTTTGTAACAAAATCTTCAATGATGTCATCCTGTTTTAAACTAAATCCAGCCCTGTTGAGGAATGCAGCTAAATAGGCAAACGAGACAATATTCAATCCTCCTAACTTCATTAAGAGCATGATCACAAAATGCCCTTTGTAAGTAAAAAATGTGCCGGTATCAACTACGATAAGTCCTGTCACGCATGTTGCGCTTACGGAGGTAAACAGAGCATCGATAAAATCCATACTTCCCACTTCTATGGTCATTTCAGGCATTAAAAGTAGACCTGTGCCTAATCCAATAATTACAAGAAATGAAGAAATGAAAATCGTAGAAGGGTGAATCTTGATGTTGTTGAAAATATTTGTGTTGTCATTCAACTCAAAAAACACAACAATAAAAAGGTAGAACTGAAGAAATACAACTGATAGCGCTCCTAAGCTCTCTAAGCCTATTGCATTGAATATTGTTTGGACTATCAGCGTGTCAAAAAGGTTGTAAGAAATGCCTTCAAAAACTAATATCAGCACGAGTATACTTTCAAACCAATTGTCTTTTATGAACGTTATTGGTTCAAAGTCATAGAAAATTTTGACCAAGTAATGCAGTACATAGAAAATGAACGAAAACTGAACGATGCCTTGAATAATAATTGCTGTTTCAGTATCGTGGCTGAATCCATGAAAATAAAACAAGCTGCCTATAGCAACCATCGAAATCAGAATGCTTAAAACCTTTAGAATTTTGAGGTTCTTTGCTTTACTGCTGTAAATGATCAGATTGATTTTCTCACGTATAGATCTAATGTCCACTTTACAGAGATTTATTAATTTCTGCTAGAAGATCACTCTGTGTTATTGAGACGACACCTGGAAATTGGCAAACCCAACCACCAGCTAGGTTTGAAATAGTCGCAATATCCTTTAGGTCCATTCCAACGGATAATGCACATGTCGCAGCGGAGATTACGGTGTCTCCTGCTCCTGAGACATCTGCAATGGTTCTATTTAATGCAGCAAGATGATGTTGTTCATCACCATCAGTAATAAAAACACCATCAGCAGAAAGTGTGAAAAAAGCCGATTCTACCTGCATTTTTTCTTGAAGGCTTGAGTAAGCTTTCATCAAGTCGATATCATTGGACTTAAGATGGGGCATGTTTAAACCTTCCCTTAATTCCTTCATGTTAGGCTTGAATAAAGTCGCCCCCGTATAGCTGAAAAAGTTTTTCTTTTTGGGGTCAACAGTGACCTTAATTCCTTTTGAAACAGCTGTTTTAATTACTGATGCTATCAGTGATTTCGTGATACAGCCCTTATCGTAATCTTCAAAAATAATTGCCTGCGGAGAATGTGTTTCAATGAGTGTAGAGATTCGATGGAATAAATTTTCTTCATCCTTTTGCGCCAAGTCCGCTGTGATTTCCTCATCAAACCTTAAGAGTTGACTAAAGCCACTTACCATGCGTGTTTTCTGGGATGTCTTTCGAGACGAACTCTGGATGATTCCGCTTGTATCCAATCCCTCGTCTTGCATCAAACCAGAAACTGATTTTCCAGCATCATCATCACCAAT
>Ga0209632_10000334_pt1 | contig 49868 bp, 34 predicted proteins | sample COG_10_FD_184754 | JGI IMG/M metagenome (GOLD analysis project Ga0209632, IMG submission 184754) | Pelagic Microbial community sample from North Sea - COGITO 998_met_10 (SPAdes) (version 2) | ecosystem: Environmental > Aquatic > Marine > Neritic zone/Coastal water | place: Helgoland, sampling...
TAGATTCCCTTGAAGGTAATCGAGCCCAAAAGTTTGCTGCTGTGGATACTGCTGTTAAATATGGCCAGCAAATGCAAAATGAAACAGACCGTAACCAAGTAGATTTATTTGGTAGCGCTGGGTTAGAAGATGATTTAATAAAGGTTCCATCTTTATCTGTAATCTCAGAATGGGTTGAAAAAGAAACATTGGATAAAGAAAAAGAGGTTTTAGGTACCTATGTCTCTGGGCACCCATTATTAGAACATTCAGAGAATTTAGAAGAGTTTACATCTGTTTCTTTTGAAGAAGGTGAAGAATTGAATAAAAAAGATACAGTGGTTGTTGGAGGTATGATAACTAGGATTGTTCGTCGTTTTGACCGTAGAAATAGAGAGATGGCATTTTTTGATATGGACTGCCTTGGAGGTCATGCTGAAATTATAGCATTTAGTGATTGTTTTAAGGCGTATGGTAGTTTTATCGAAGAAGGTAGTGTAGTCTTCATAAAAGGCAAGCTCTCTGATAATTCAGACTTTTCAGATTTGAAATTAATATCAGATGAAATAATTCCCGTTGATCAAGTAAGAAACCGACTTTCGCAACGGTTAAATATAAATTTTCCAACGGGGAAAGTAGAGCCAGAAGATGTTGAGGAATTAATGCGTATAGCAAGAAGCTATGAAGGAAACTGTCGCTTAATATTCCATTTACCAAATCAAGGCTCACCCAAACCACTTAAAATTATGGCGCATAATATTTCAGTTTCAACAGAGAGCTCTTTTGTTAAAATATTAAGACAAAAATATGGAAAAGAGAATATTTGGGTTGATTGAAAAATGATATCTGTCCTTCAAAGATGCCATAATGCAAAAGTTACTATTGATAATCAAATTATTGGTAAGATTGGGAAAGGTTTAGTTTCTTTTTTAGGTATTCAAAAAAATGATGATAAAAAAAAAGCTGATATTTTAATAGAAAAGACATTAAACCTTCGAATTTTTAATGATTCAAACCAAAAAATGAACTTATGTATTAAAGATGTAAATGCTTCAATACTCGGTGTAAGTCAATTCACATTATGCGCTGATACAAAAAAAGGAAGAAGGCCAAGTTTTTTGAATGCTGCGAATCCTGAAGATGCTAATATTTTATACCAGTATTTTATTAATTGCCTAAAAAACCATGGATTTCAGGTAGAATCTGGGACTTTTGGAGCAACAATGGATGTTCAATTAATTAATAATGGTCCTGCCACGTTTATTCTTAATTCTTGATGCTAATTAAACTTAATTATGAAGTATTGAGCGAAGCTATTAGTTTTAGGCTATATGGAACGTAAAATAAGAATTGTTATGGGTAAGCCTGGTCTTGATGGTCATGATAGAGGAATAAAAGTCCTCGCTTCATCTTACCGTGATGCTGGGATGGAAGTAATTTACCTTGGTCTAAGGCAGACACCAGAAATGATAGTTCATGCGGCTTTGCAAGAGGATGCCGATGTCATTGCTTTATCTAGTTTAAATAATGCTCATAATACTATTTTTACAAATGTTTTATCTCTAATGAAAGAAAAAGGTTTAAATGATGTTCTATTAGTTGGAGGGGGTATAATTCCCAAAAAAGATATCGCTAGATTGGAAAAAGATGGAGTTGGGAAACTTTTTGGCCCAGGAACACCAGTACAAGATACAGTTGATTTTATTACTGATTGGGTAAATACAAATAGACGTTAATATGGATTTAAATAATCAAATTGAACTAGAACTATATTTTGCCGATCATTTTGATACTGTTCTTTTTCCAGTCTTGGCAGATATTTATCTTCAAAAAAACGATTTAAAACGAGCTCGTAAAGTTTGTGAGATCGGGTTGAAACATCATAAAAATGATTCAGCGGGATTATTTCTTCTTGCCCAAATTAATAATATTGAGGGGAATTATAAGGAAGCTGAAAAGCTTTTAGAAAGTGTATTGATGTATTCAGAAGGACATTTAGCAGCGGCAGAAATGTTATGTGAAATCCAAACCGTTCTAGGACGTGCATCAGGTAGACTTTTAAAATCATGGAAAATTGTACTATCGTTGAGTCCCCAACATAATACGGCAAAAAGTTTTATTGCTAAAGTACAAGATCCTGAGATTGAAAAACAACCTTCAGTAAATAAAAAAACTCCTAAAAAACCGTTAGTTGATGAACCACCTCCTAAAGAAAAGTCTATTATACGAAAAATTGAGGATGAAATAAGTGAGCCTTTAAAAGTTAGTTCAAGATTGGCTACTTTTACTTTAGTTTCTGTTTTAAAAAATCAAGGCTTATTTGATCAGGCCCTTAATGTTTTGGATGCCCTGGAAGAAAAAGGTGAAAACCTTAATTCTATCTCTTTAGAGCGTGAAACGATTCAAACTCTTATAAAAAATTCACAAAAGGATTAAAATAAAAATGAATGAGTCAATTTATATAAAAAGACAAAATGCCCTCAAGTCAGTTTTAAGTGAAAAAGGTTTAGATGGTATTTTAATTACAAACCTAACAAATATTCAGTATATCTGTGGTTTTACAGGTTCTGCTGCATCTTGTTTAGTGACTCCTGAAGGTCAATATTTCTTATCTGATGGAAGGTATATAGAACAATCGAAAGAGCAAGTTAAAGGCTTTGATCGATTTTTAGATATGTCTTCACACCTTCACCAAGTTAAAAAAAATAATCTAAATCCAAATGGTTTAAAGTTGGCATTTGAAGGTAGTCATATGAGCTATTCTAAATACGAAGATATGATTAAACTATTTCCAAAAACCAAATGGGAAAGTTCTTCAATGATTCTTGAAGATCTTGCGGCAGTAAAAGATAAATATGAATTAGATTGTATACGTACCGCTGTTGAAGTAACGGATGTGGTTTATGAAGAAATATTATATATGCTGAAGCCGGGATATACAGAAAAACAGGTTGCAAATAAAATGGTCTCAAAATATAGAGAATATGCAGAAGGAGAAGCTTACTCTCCGATTGTTGCAACAGGGCCTAATGGTGCGCTTCCTCATGCAATACCTACTGATAGAGAATTCAAAAAAGGTGATTTTATTGTGATTGATGCTGCCGCAAAATATGGAGGCTATCATGCTGATATGACTCGCACACCTGTAGTTGGTGAATCGTCAGAAAAACATAAAGAAATTTATGGAATTGTTAAAGAAGCTCAACAAAGAGGTTGTGACTCTGCTAAATCAGGAGTCCCTTGTAAAGATGTCGATTCTGCAACTCGTGATTATATTAGCGAAATGGGATATGGTGAGTTTTATACTCATGGTACTGGACATGGTTTAGGTCTAGAGATACATACTTCTCCAAGATTTAGTCCACAAAGCGATCAGATTTTAGAAAAAAATAACGTTATGACAATTGAGCCTGGAATTTATCTCGCTGGTTGGGGTGGCGTTCGTATTGAAGATGATGTCATTATTGGAGATACTGGTTGTGAAATATTAAATAAGACAACCAAAGATTTAGTCGTTGTAAATTAGAATTCTTTTCTTAAATCCATTCAGTGATTGATTTATATACTAAACCTGAACTCTATGATGCTATCCATTCTAATTATATGTGGGATGAAAAGATTATTTCAAGAATTGGTAAAAGAGTGGGAGGACCTGTTTTAGAAATTGCATCTGGTACTGGAAGGTTATCAAATGTGATTATAAAGTTAGGTTTGGAGTACACGGGAATAGACCTAAGTAAAGAATATACAAAAACTGCAAAGATGCGTTATGGTAATCAAGGTGCTTTTTTTGTGCAAAACATGCAAAAATTTGACTTAGGTACTCAGTTTAAATTTATTTTTATTGGATTTAATTCTTTTTTACACAATTTGAGCAATGAATCTGCTTTAGATTGCCTTAAATGTATTAATCAGCATTTATCAAATAATGGGACTTTTCTATTATCCATTTATATACCAGATCCTTCTTTTTTATATAGAGATCCAAATAATTTATATGCTGCTACGGATTATTTTAATTTTAAAGATTCTAAATGTAGAATAATGGAAAAAAATTTATTTAATCAAGAAACAGAAATAAATAACTTAAAGTGGTTTTTAGAGGTGGATGGAGTTTTACAGGCAGAAGAGTATAATTTTAGCCAAAAAATGTATTATCCTCATGTAATGGATCTATTATTTGAAAAAGCAGGTTTAGTAATAAAAGAGAAATTAGGTGATTATGATAGTTCACCTATGGATCAAGAAAGTAACATGCAAATTTATATCTGTGGGAAAAGTTGATGCCGCGAATTCAAAAGAGAAGAAGCTACGCCTTTGCTTGCTACCGAGATAGATGAGACTTTGTGCAAGGTTCTAGAATGCCAGCCTAGTAATATATTAAAATATAGACCAGATGAAGATATTCCCGAAGAACGTGAAATTTATACTTAACTAAGTATTTTTTAAGAGGACACTATTTTGAAGAAAATAAATTTAATTTACTTATTAATCATTTTATCAGGATGTGATCAAATGCAAAAAAAAGCACCTTTAATTCCAATGGAAGATTTTTTTCGGAGTCCAGAAAAATCTTCTTTTAAGATTTCTCCAAATGGAAATCATATTGCATATATGAAGCCTTGGAAGACAAGAATGAATGTATTTGTGATGGATATGAAGAATAAAAAAGAGACACGGTTAACATCCTCTGAAGAAAGAGGTCTTTATGGATTTAGTTGGCTTACCGATAAAAGAATTGGGTATGTAAAAGATGATGGTGGAAATGAAAATGTACATTTTTATGCTGTAAATATTGATGTATCAAATGAGATTGATCTAACACCATTTAAGAATGTTCAAGCCAGGATCATTGATGACTTAGAAGATGATCCAGATCATATAATTATTGGTCTCAATAAGCGAAGCCCTCAAGTTCATGATCCTTATAGAATTAATGTGAATGATGGTAAAATGGAGATGATAGCTGAAAACCCAGGAAATATTTCCGGATGGATGACAGACCATGATGGAAAATTAAGAATAGCAATTACTAACGATGGCGTCAATACTAGCATCCTTCATAGAAAGTTAGAATCTGATAAATTTGAATCAATTTTGACAACTGATTTTAAAGTTAGTGTTTCACCTCTATTTTTTACTTTTGATAATAAAAACTTATATGTTGCTTCAAACAGAGGGCAAGATAAATCAGGTATTTTCAAATTTGATTTAATTAATGCCAAAGAAGGAAAATTAATTTTCGAACACGATGAAGTTGATGTCAGCGGATTGATGTATTCCAGAAAAAGAAAGGTTCTAACAGGAGTTAGTTATACGGTAGCCAAGAATGAAATGATATTTTTTGATACATGGAGAGAAGACATACAAGAAAAACTAGAAGAAAAATTACCTGGTTATGAGGTGGGTATAACTAGTTTTTCTAAGGACGAGACCAAAGCAGTTGTTGTCTCCTATAGCGATAAATCAAGAGGTACATATTATTATTACGATGTAGAGAAAAATAAATTAACAGAATTGGGGAAAGCCAGTCCTTGGTTAAATGAAAATCATATGGCTGAAATGACTCCCATAAAATACACTTCAAGAGATGGATTGACCATTCATGGCTACCTTACCCTTCCTGAAAATAGTAATGGTAAGAATTTACCCTTTGTTGTTAATCCACATGGTGGCCCTTGGGCAAGAGATACTTGGGGATATAATCCACAGATACAATTTTTAGCAAACAGAGGATTTGCTGTCCTCCAAATGAATTTTAGAGGTAGTACAGGATATGGTAGAGAGTTCTGGGAGATTAGTTTTAAGGAATGGGGAAAGTCCATGCAGGATGATATTACCGATGGTGTTCAATGGCTTATAGATGAAGGTATAGCAGATCCTAATAGAATTGCTATTTATGGTGCATCTTATGGAGGATATGCAACCTTAGCAGGTCTCGCTTTTACTCCTGACCTCTACGCATGCGGTGTCGATTATGTTGGCGTATCAAATATCTTTACTTTGCTCGAAACACTTCCACCGTATTGGGAATTAGGTAGGCAGATGATGTATGAGATGATTGGGAATCCTGAAACTGAAAGAGATCTTCTTGAAGCAGCATCTCCTATATTTCACGTAGATAGTATCAGAGTTCCTCTATTTGTAGCCCAAGGCGCTAATGACCCAAGGGTAAAGCAATCTGAGTCTGACCAGATTGTAGAAGCACTTAAAGCCAGGGGTGTAGAAGTACCATATATGCTAAAAGAAGATGAAGGGCATGGTTTTTATAATGAAGAAAATCAGTTTGATTTTTACAGAGAAATGGAAAAATTTCTTAATAAACATATAAATTGAGTTTCTAAAAACAACTACGATAGTTAGAGAAAAAATAAATATAGAAAAACTTACCTATTCTGGTTAATTCAACTGAATTTTCTTTTTTTACGCTATTAATGAGTATAGTTCATTACATTTTTATTAAAATTAAAAAGATCAATAAACTTAAAAGGCAAAAAATATCATGTCCATTTCAAAAGGTTTAACTCAATTAACTGTTAGCAAGATAGAGAATTCTAACTCAATGATTAATGTCTTAGATCCACAGGATGGTAGTTTAGTTGGAACGGTTAAAAATAATACAATATCTCAAGTTAAGTTAGTGATTGAGACCGCAGTATTAGGCGCTAAAAAAGCAAAAGCCCTTTCTGCACATGAACGGATGTCAGTGCTTAATCAGGTAGCTGAAAGCTTAAAAAAACAAAAAGAATTATTTGCTCAAATGATTTCTCGTGAAGGAATTAAGACTATCACAGAATCAAGAAAAGAGGTCTTAAGGTGTATAGAGACATTACGCATTAGCGCTGAAGAGGCTCGAAGATTGACAGGCGAAACCATTGCATTTGATCAAGCGCCAGGCTCAGAGAATCGATTTGGTTATTATCGTAGAATACCTATTGGCGTAATAGCGGCAATAACGCCTTTTAATGATCCTTTGAATTTGGTAGCTCATAAAATAGGTCCGGCAATTGCTGCTGGAAACTCAGTTATTTTATTACCACATCATGAAACTCCTTTAGTCGCAAAAATGCTAATTAAGCTATTTAAGAGTACACCTCTTCCTGAAGGAGTTTTAAATTTTGTTACAGGGTATGGAGCTGAAATTGGTGATTCTATTATTTCTGATCCCCGTATTAATATGGTTTCGTTTACGGGAGGGAAGAAGGTTGGAGATAGAATTTTAAAATTTTCTGGTCTCAAAAAAATATCAATGGAACTTGGAAGTAATTGTCCGACAATTGTAATGAATGATGCCGACTTTGAAATGGCTGTTAAATGTTGTGTCAGTGGTGCTTTCTGGGCCGCTGGTCAAAACTGTTTACACGTTCAAAGAATATACATTCAAGAGCAATTATATAAAAAATTCTCTACTGAATTTTGTAAACGTGCGATTCAGATTTCTATGGGAGACAAACTTTCTGAGAATTCTCAGATGGGTCCGATGATAAATGAAAAAGCAGCAAAAAGAGTTGAAACTATGGTCCAAGATGCTTTAAATAAAAATGCAAAATTATTATGTGGAGGAAAAAGGAATGGAAACTTTTTTGAACCTACAGTACTTACAAATGTTAGCGATGAATGCATTATAGCTAAAGAAGAAGTATTTGGCCCCGTAACCATTTTATATAATTTTTCTGAATCACAAGAAGTAATTGAACAAGCTAATAATGTTAATTATGGCTTACAAGCAGGTATTTTTACAACCAATCTAGAAACAGCTTTTGAACTTGCCGATGCTATTGAATGCGGTGGCGTAATTATAAATGACAGTAGTGATTACCGTATAGATGCTATGCCTTTTGGGGGAGTGAAAAATTCAGGTGTTGGTAGAGAAGGCGTAATGAATGCTATTTCAGAAATGACGAATATTAAAACATATTGTTTTAATTTACGCAAAAATATATCAAGATAGACAGTTTAGGAATAATAGAATGAAAACATATAAATTAGCAATAATTGGTTTTGGAAATGTTGGTCAAGGTTTGACTAAGATAATTAAGGACAAAAAAGCCTTACTTAATGAGAATTTTGGTGTCAATTTAATTATTGTCGCTGTATGCGATTTATATAAAGGTAGCATTGCCAACTCTAAGGGATTGGATCCTGAACTTTTATTGTCGAACTTTAAAGAACATGGAAATCTAAAAAGTGTATTGGCTCCAATAAAAGGTTGGAATGCAATTGAAACTATTGATAATAGTGATGCTGATATATTAGTAGAGCTATCTTATACAGATCTTAAAACAGGTGAACCAGCATTAAGCCATGTGAAGCAAGCTCTAAATAATGGTATGCATGTTTCTATGACGAATAAGGGACCCGTTGCACTTCACTTTTCTGAGCTTCGTCAGTTAGCATTAAATAAAAATGTTCAAATAGGTATTGAAGGGACTGTGATGAGTGGTACTCCATCAATAAACCTGGGTAGCGAAATGTTATTAGCTGCAGGAATCACTAAAATACAAGGTATTCTTAATGGGACAACAAATTACATATTAGACCAGATGTCTACTGGCGTAGAGTATAAAGAGGCTCTAATGCGGGCGCAAAAACTTGGGTATGCTGAAGCTGATCCTACTGGTGATGTCGAAGGATACGATGCAGCAGCAAAGGTTGTTATTTTAGGTAATCTCTTAATGGGCTTATCTTTATCTTTAAATGATATTGACCGTGTTGGTATTGCCCAAATTACAAATGCTGATATTGCTCAGGCTAAGAATGAAAATAAATATTGGAAGTTAATCGGTAAGGTTGAAAACACTAAAAATGGTTATGCTGCATCAGTTAAACCTGAAATGGTTTCTCATGAGCATCCTTTATCATCAATAAGAGGCGCCACAAATGCTATTACCTACTCAACAGAGCTATTAGGTGATATTACCTTAGTCGGTCCTGGAGCAGGACGTATGGAGACAGGTTTTGCTGTAATTGAAGATATTCTTTTAATACATAGAAAAAATCCTTAATTACATTTTTTTTTAAAATTAAAAAAATCAATCAACCTTAATTATAATCACTTTCAAACCAGTGATAACCTTTTAAAAGTATGATAAAAACTATTTTTTTTGATATTGGAGGAGTTTTAATAGATATACATCCAAATAGAACTTATCAATATATAAGTGATTGCATAGGTATTGATGTTCAAGTCATTCAAAATAGTTTCCCTAATCATATTCATGATAAATATGAAAAAGGAGAAATCACTAGCAAGGAATGGTTCTTCTCATACAAAGATTCTTTACCTCAACCATGTTGCTTAAAAGAAGCTGATTTTTGGAAAGCCTGGAGACTTTTATTAGGAGAAGAAAAGAAAACAATAGAAATAATTAAAAATTTAAAAGATAGATATTCTATTTGGTTGCTTTCTAATACGAATTCAAAACATATTCAGGATGAAATAGAAAATAAATACAGTTTTCCTAAATTAGTTAATGGTGCAATCTATTCATTTGAGGCTGGACTACGTAAACCAGATACAAATATATATAAACATGCAGCGGAGCAAGCAAGACAAGATCCTCAAAATTGTCTTTTTATTGATGATTTAAATGAGAATGTTCGAGCCGCAAAAAAATTTGGTATGCATGCTTTTCACTTTACCTCTACAGAAAAATTAAAAAAAGATTTAATCGCTATAGGAATAGAATGTTTATAAAAAAACTAAGAATTTTGATAATCAGTCTTTTATTCTTTATAAAGTTCGTGGGTGCAACGGGTACCTGGATGTTTAATCAAAGAACTCATTTAGAAATAGAATGGAAAACTATCAAAACAAAACATTTTGATATTCATTATTATGATGAAATTGAAAAAATAGCTATAAAAGGCGCATCTATTGCTGAACAAATTAGACCAACGCTTATGGAACAGATGGGTCTCAAAACACTTGATAGGTTATCGATTGCTTTTACAGCAGAGGATGAGATTTTAAATGGCTTTGCAACTCCTGCTAACAATACAATAATATGGGTAGATCAAAATGATGCTGCATTATGGGTTGGAGATGAAAAATGGCTTCGTACAGTGTTAGCTCATGAGCTTCAGCATCTTGTTTTTTTTAATACGGTAAAAGGTCCTAAATGGCTACCAAGACCAATGGGCTTACTTAGCTCACAGATTCCCAGTTGGGTTACCGAGGGTTTAGCTGAATACTATACTGAAAAATGGCGACCTTTCAGATTTGATATTTCACACAAAGGTCATGTCCTACGAAACACCGTCCATAAAATTAAAGATCCACATAATGATGGTTTTTCAAAAAGTTTATATTTAGCTGATAGGTTTGGTGACTCAACGATAACAAGGATTTTAAATAATAGGAATAAGCTGGGATTTTTATTTTTTGAGAATTCATTTAAAAAGCATACTGGAATAAATCTGAAGCAATTCAATGAGGATTGGCGAATCCAGATGAACACTTATTACTTTGGGAAGCGGTCCCAAAAAGAATCTCTAAAAGATGTTGGCATAATAAAAAAAATTCCAGCGAAAAGTATTCAATCATTTGATTATTTTTCAGATACAACTCGAATGGCTATCATCGGAAAAATTTCGCAAGGTCAGCGAGATTTATCTTTGATATTAGCCTTACGAGATACAGCCAAAGAAAATAAAATTTACACATCACGTATTAAAAAAGAAAAAAAAGAGGGTAAAAAAGTCAAGAGACCTAAGCCAAAATGGATACTAAAAGAGCTAGATCATGGTACTTTTGGAGAGTTAATTCAGAACCTTGATATATCACCTGATGACAAATTGATTGTCTATCCGAAGTATCACTATGGTAAAAAACAGGCGTTAATGTTTGATATTTGGAAATATGATTTAAGTAGTAATAAAAAAACGCTGCTAACGAGTTCAATGAGAGCCAATTATCCAAAATTTTCACCTGACGGGAGTCAGATTTTATTTATTGCTCATAATAATTCAACAACTCAAATCTTTACTATGAAACTAGATGGTACAGATATCAAACAAATAACAAATAATAAAGATGATGTCCAAATTATTACGCCATCTTGGAGTCCAGATGGTAAACAAATAGCATTTGCTAGATCAGGTATAAATGGATGGATGGATATTTTCATTTTAGAACTAAATACTGGAATAATAAAGCAAGTTACAAAGTCAAGAGAAGGTGACTTCAACCCTATTTGGAATAGAGATGGGAATAAAATTACTTATACTGGACTTTATGATAATACACCAAATCTTTTTACGTATGACTTGCAAACTAAAGTTAGTATCCAAAATACGGATGTAGGAGATGTCGTTATCGGGACTCAATGGAATGATGTGACTAAAACAATATCTTCAATTACTTTAAACACATCTAAAAACTCTAAAATAATTGAAGTTAAACCAGACAGAACAGCTAAAAAAAATAATGTCATAATCAATGAGCAATTTTCTTCTTGGATTAAAAAAAAGCCAGATAATCCATTAGGTAGCATTGATCCAAATCTAGCTGTAGAAATAACAGAAACGTCAAACTATTCTTTTTTAAAGAATATGAAGCATTTAGGAACTATCATTCTTCCCGATTTAAATAGCTTATTATATAATGGTGTATACACAGATGCCTTAGGAAGACATACTTTTTCATCTGCAATGTGGACCGATTATAAAAAATACTCGAGCTTTTTTTTTCAGTATCGAAATAGTACAGGGTTTCCTTTTAATGGTTTTTGGGGTTTTGATCTTTATAAAAATGCTAATTTTCAAGTTCAATTATATAGTGAAAAGTCAGAATCTTTTTTAGTCGAAGTCTTTAATGGATTCTCTTTTTGGGGCGAATTACCATATAATTTTGGTCGATCTATCATTGCAAAACATAGCCTTGGCTATTCCCTTCAGGTTATAAATAGATCAATTGAAGATATGCCGAATAAATCCTTGAATTCAATATTTGAGAATCCTGAATCGGGAGATGAAAGTAGTCTCAGTTTAAATTATACTTTTATCAATAAAAGAAATCATACCAGAAATTTATTGAACCCCAATCAAGGTTATGGATTAGATATTTCGATTAAGGAAACATTAAACTCTTTTTTTGGAGATTTTGATTATACAAAAGCAAAATTTGATTTTTATATAAATAAAAAGTTGGGTTTCTTTTCCATTTATTCACGTCATCGATTAGAGATAATGAAAGGACAACCCCCAAATCAAGAGCAGTTAGGGATTGTTAATATTCCTAATTATTATTTAATGGGTTCAACAACACCAGGCAGAGAATATATGTCTCCTCGAGGTTTTGATGGAGAAGTAAGACTGGGAGATAAAGCCTACCTTGGGACGATAGAATTAAGGGCTCCCGTACTACCTATCGATATTTTCCAGGTTTTTAAAGTGATCAATTTTGGTAAGCCAACCATTGCATTGATTACAGATTTTGGTGATGCTTGGAACGGTAATACCAGTAATCAAGAAGTCGTTGTTCAATCAGGGGTGGAAACCCGATTTTCATTATCTCTAACAAATGTTTCTCTTTTAACTTTTAGTTATGGTTGGGCTCAGTCTATAGATAAATGGCAAAAGAAAGTTAGCCCAAGTTCATATTTTCAATTGACGCTGATTAATCCATTTTAATAATGAATTAAAATCTTATTTTTCTTATTGCAATTGAAAAATAAATATCAGGTGTCTCAAGTAGAGGCTCTTCAAGTTCCCAGACGGCTGGTTCAGTTTTGGTAATACTTTTTCCTTCATCATTTAAAAATCCAGTCTCTCTTTGCCACTGCCAAGGACCATGTAAATGAGTCAATTTGTATCGAGTTGAGAATATAATATCTCGGTTTGGCGTAATTTGAATTGCAAAGTTTAAATTAATCGACGGATCAGAAAAAAAAGATGCTATGTTATGTCCTTTATCATCACTACTAAAAGCAAATAAAGCTGGGATCCTTAAAGATAAAGAGGTTGATGTTCCAAATATTGAAAAGACAGGGTAGTCTAAATCTGTTCCAAATCCTAAATAGCCATTCATTTGATCTCTTGAATCTATTACAGATCCTAAATAACCATTTAAGCTTGCAGAAAAATCACCAAATGTGTTAAATATGAAATTCCCGTATAATTCATATTTTTTATCTTTTAAAAATGAAAGATTAATACTTGTTAGAATAGGAGCTTTTTTTAATTCATAAGCTTTATGACCTGGCTGTATATCTTTCCATTTTCTAATAATTTTTCCCCTGCTAGCATCTGGTCCAACATCAATAATTTTAATAAGTCCTCTAGACTTACCAGGTAGTGTCACTGTTTTTCCTTTGTACGTTTTTAATTGATCTTTTGAGGTTATTTCAAAAATCGCACCTTTTTTCAAGCCTAAATTATTTCCTGAAAACATAGTTATATAATTTTTATTAACTTCAATAAGCTCACTATTGATCATGTATAAATCTTTTAATTTCCATCTAATCTGTAAAGTGATATTATCTAAAACCTTAATTAATGAAGCATCTTTATTTCCACCTGTATAAGAAGATGACAGAGGAATAGAATTAGAAACTTTTCCATCCTCAATATTTACAAACTTAATATTTGCTCGAAGTTCAGTATGTATATTATTTCGTATTTCAAGTCCAATTTGTAATGTGTCCTTTTTACTGCTTTTTTCTAGTGCATTTGTCACCGCAGTTTTAATCACCCATGAAAATAACGTTTCATCTTGATCTTCTTTTTTCTTATCCCGTTCAGATTGATCTTCCTTCTTTAAAGGTATTCCTTTCTGACCAAAATGAACAATTTCTAAAATAAGAGCTTCTTCTGCAGCTGCGAACTCACCAATTTTAATGATATCATTTTCTGTTACATAGCCAGATAATTGAAATTTTTGTTCTTCCAAAATTTCATCAATTATATTTCGATCAATAATATCAAATCGTCCAATGGAAGATGCTTGAGTAGAGATAATTGATAAGACCTTATCTGCTATATTATTATATTTCTTATCATCAATTTGTGATGGTAAAATCAATAATGCTTTTTTGTTTAGAGTAAGGTTTGAATCAAGAGATTGTTCAAAACTATAACAAAACTGCAAAGTAAATAAATAAATAAGAATTTTCAATCTCATTATATACTCCATTGAATAGGCATAAAGAAAGAAATACCCCCCCATATTGAACTATTGACTGTTCTTTTATTTCTATAATCTTTTGAAAAGCCAATGGTAATACCAACTGATTTATTAAAATTCCATTGTAACTCACTGAGAGTCTGGATTAAAGACCTTGCTTGATTTTTAACATTATTACTAATCTGATAAAAATAATCAACTTCAAATTTTGTTTTGAAATCTTTTATTTCATAATCTATAGAATAACCACTTCTCAGATAAGATGTTTTTTGTTCACTATTCAAATAATCTGAGTTATCAAAAGCAGGACCAATTTCAAGGGTCATATTCCCACTCTTTCTATTTTGTGAAATCCATCCGACTCCTTGGCTATACAGATACCGTAAATTCATATTTAATGTTGTATTTTTTTCGTAAATAATAGTGTTAAAAGTGTAAAAGTTATTGAATCTTAAGAACCGACGGCTTGATTTATATCTTGTTCTAATCTCTGTTTTATTTTTATAAGAATGTGTAAAAAAGCGAAGATCTTTAAATGTTTGTGATGTTGTTCTTTTTATTCTTCCATAACCTGTAAAGCCTGAATTAAAAATATTTGATTTTACAGTTCCAATTCTATAGTACTGTGCCCAGCCAACAGATTCTCCTTCGGGATTATGTGCAAATAAACTCGAAAATAGAATAAAAAGGATAAAGGCTTTTTTCAATATTTAATTTTTTTCCCACTTTGCATTAAAGCAATTGCCGAAACTGTAAAAACAATAGTTAATACTATCGCCATAATTAAGCTGATATACACGGAAGAATCACTAACTCCCAATATTGTGTATCGAATACCATTTATCATGTAATAAATTGGGTTTATATAGCTTAAAGTTTGTGCCCACTCCGGAAGCATTTTTACTGAATAAAAAATACCGCCAAGAAAACTTAAAGGTGTTAAGAAAAAATTTTGGAGCATTGCTAGCTGATCCCAGCTTTCTGCTAGTTGACCAAGTAATAAACCCATACTTGAAAAAGCCCATGATACTAAAAAAATAAATAAAAGAGTTCCTAAAGGGTCATGTAATGGCATTCCGACAAAAAAAACGCCTAAAAGCATTACTAGGACACCATTTACTATTCCTCGAACTGCACCACCAATAATATATGCAAGAGCAATTTCAACGCCGGATAGAGGTGCGGTTAACAAGTCGGGTAATTGCTGTAATAATTTCATCTGTAATATTGAAGATGAAGTATTTGATGTTGCATTTGTTAATGTATTCATCATAATAAGACCAGGCAATATAAATAATGTATAGGGTATTCCTTGTATTTCGGAAATACGTTGTTCTAAAGTAAATCCAAAAATTGCAATATATAATGCTGACGTTATTAAACCGGGTAAAATTGTTTGCCTATATACAGAAAAGAAGCGGCCAACTTCTCTAAAAATTAAAGTCCTAAAACCAATCCAATTCATTCATTAATGCCTTTCCCTGTAAGGTTTAAGAAAACATCTTCAAGAGACGATCTTGTAGATTCAATTTTTTGAATATTCATTCCAGCTTTTGTTAATACTTGAATTATCTCAGGCATTATAATATCTGGGTCTTTTACAGAAAAATGAATCCGGTTATCCTCAATGTTATACTTGTAATCTGATAAAACTGACTTAATATTTTCTTTAATGTTGAGTACATTTATAGATATACCTGCTGTTCCAAGCTCTTTAGTTAAATCCTTTGGTGTACCCTTTTTTAAAATTTTCCCTTCATCTATAATTGCTATATTTTCACACAATAACTCTGCTTCTTCGATATAATGCGTTGTAAGTAAAATAGTTTTTCCTTTTTTATGAAGCTCACGCAAATAGGTCCATAGATGTCTTCTTAGTTCGACGTCTACTCCAGCAGTTGGCTCATCCAGGATGATAATTTCTGGATCATGGACTAAAGCTTTAGCGAGTTGAAACCTTCTTTTCATTCCTCCACTAAGCTGCCTTAAGCGAGAATTCCTTTTTTTTGAAAGTCCAAGCCGCTCCAAAAGTTCTTCAATTCTCGGTTTTGCTTGTTTTTTTGTTATTCCATAATACCCTGCGTGAAAATATAATAGCTTTTCAACGGTGAAAAACCAATCAACTGAAAATTCTTGTGCAGCAATACCAATTTTAGACCTAGTAAAACGAAAGTCTTCAACTGTATCTTTACCAAAGACTGTTGTACTTCCTTTATCACGAAAAACAAGACCGGTGAGGATATTAATTGTTGTTGTTTTACCTGCTCCGTTTGGACCTAAAAGGCCAAAAAATTCGCCTTTTTTTATTGTGATATCAACGCCATTTAAGGCTTTAAGATCACCATAGGATTTAGTTAATCCTTTTATCTCAATTGCTGGTTCAATCATTGAATTTATTTAAAACCAATTGGCATATCAAACGGACTTGGCAGGTCAAAACCTTCGGCACCGGGAAAATGAGCAATAGAGACAATAAAAGCCCATGGTATAAGTATCGATGCTTCTAAAGTTTTTTGTTTTTTATTCTCTTTATCATTGGTTAAATCAGGGACAGGAAATCCAGGGTGGTGTATCCACATTCCATTTCCATCATAGCCTTCGACTTTTACAAAAATTTTATCTTTTTCAATCCCAATTTTTTTAAGTGGTTCATGATTATGTAAAACCAATAAAATTAGATCACCAACGACCTCTTCAATCTTCATCATAACAATTCTTCTTTAATTATTTATGATGAATTTATAGATAGCTCCCAAATAATCCACTACATAGAGTTCACCTGAATTATCTTCGCCAAAGGATGAAATAAATAATGGGAGGTCTTTACTATTCTCTTTTATTTTTTTTCTAATATTTTGAAAATTTATAATTTTACCATTTTGATTCTTAAATGCCCAAATACGTCCAGTACAATAATCACCAAAAATATAGGTTCCCCATAGAGAGGAATTTTTATTCCCTCGATATACGTATCCTCCTGTAACAGAGCATCCAGTCGCTTCAGCTTCATCCATCCCCATGAGTATCCTCATGTAAGCAGCATTGTTAGGGTATTCATGGATTGGCATCTTTAAGCCGGTTGTATCGCAAAAGTCTTCAGGGTTGTAACAATGATCTGCTTCCATTATGCGCCAACCAAAATTAGCACCTTTAGCATCATCCCATGTATTCCAATTCACTTCTTCCCATTTATTCTGTCCAACATCTCCAATTAGTAAATCATTATTTTCTCGATCAAAAGAGAACCTCCAAGGATTTCGTAAACCATAGCAGAAAATTTCACTTTTTTTATCTTTCTGATTGTAAAAAGGATTGTCTAGAGGAATACTATAAGGATCTCCATTGTCTACATCGATTCTTAAAATTGCCCCTAAAAATGTATTCAAATTTTGAGAATTATTATATGGGTCGCCAGATTTACCACCATCACCAAAACCGATATAAAGCATATTGTCTTTAGGTCCGAATATTAAATGACCTCCATTATGATTTCCAAAAGGCTGTAATAGTTTTAAAATCACTTTCTCTGATGAAGGGTCCGCAAGTTCAGGATTTGAGGTGACTGTAAACCGCGCTACAATTGATGAGTCTTTTTTATTTACATAATTAACATAAAAAAAACCATTGTTCTCATAATCGGGATGAAAAGCCAATCCGAGTAGTCCTTCTTCGCTTCCAGGAGTTAGAGAACCATGTACTCTATCTGTAATATTAAGAAATGGTTGCTTTAATGTATTCCCATTCTTGATAATGAATATTTTTCCTTTTTGATTTAAAATAAATAATCGCTCATTATCGTGTTTTGGTTGCGTTAGGTATATTGCTTTTGCAGGAGTACTCGCAACTTTTAACAAAGCTATTTCTGTGCTAAATAAAGCAGTTAAAAAAGTCATTATAATTAATAAAATTTTCATTTTTTAATTTATCATTTTTAAAAAGTCATCTTCGGTTAAAATTTTAATACCGAGTCTTCTTGCTTTCTCTAATTTAGAACCTGCTTTTGGTCCAGCTATTAAATAATCCGTTTTTTTACTAACAGAACTAGAAAATCTAGCCCCATGCAATGAAACTATCTCTTTTGCACTGGTTCTTGTCAATTTTTCAAGTGATCCAGTAAAAACAAATATTTTATCTTTTATGAGTTTATTATCAATTTTTTCAACAGTAGAAAAAGTGACACCTGCAGAGATACACTTTTTTACCATTTCTATATTTGAAGTTTTACTCCAAAATTGTTCAACATGGTTTGAAACAACAGATCCAATACCATCAATCAACTCTATTTCTTCTTTTGAAGAATTAATAAAACTATTCAAATCTCCTTCAAAATATTTTTCAAATAATTTTGCAATGTGCTCCCCAACATTTCGTATTCCTAATGCAAATACAAATTTTGAAAAAGAAGTAGTTTTTGACTTATGAATAGAGTCTAATAAGTTTTCTGATGATTTCTCTCCAAATTTACTTAAACCTTTTAAATCTTTTTTCTCTAAAAAAAATAAATCAGAAATTGTTTCAACAAGGCCTTCATCAACAATTTGGTCAACTATTTTTACTCCTAGACCATCAATATCCATTGCATTTCTTGATGAAAAATGTTGAATTCTGCCTTTGATCTGTTTTTCACATGAGACATTATAGCACCGCCAGATTGCCTCTCCTTCAATACGATGTAATTTAGTATTGCAGATGGGACATTCTTCAGGGAAAGAATAGGGTTTTGATGTTTTAGGACGCTTTTCTTTGATGGGCTTGATAACTTTTGGAATCACATCCCCAGCCCTTTCAATCAAAACTGTATCGCCAACTCGGATATCTTTTCTATCTATTTCATCTTGATTATGTAATGTCGCATTAGAGACTGTAACTCCTGCAATAAAAACTGGTTCTAATTTTGCAACAGGTGTTTGTGCACCTGTGCGGCCAACCTGAATATCAATACTTTTTATAACTGTGGTTGCTTGCTGAGCTTGAAACTTTCCAGCAATAGCCCACCTGGGAGATCTACTTCGTGCACCTAATTGATCTCTTAAATCATATTGGTTGACCTTAAACACGGTTCCATCTATTTCATAAAAAAGTTTGTTTCTATTATTTTCAAGCTGATCATGGTATTTAATAATTTGCTCAGCTCCATTTACCTTTTGAGCGAGAGGGTTTGTTGGTAGCCCCCAAGATTTTAGAGTCTCTAAAAAGGATAAGTGACTTTTAAATTTATTTCCTTCAATGGTACCGCATTCATAAAAAAAGATTGAGAGAGGTCTTTTCGCAGTTACAGACGGGTCTAGTTGCCTTAGGCTTCCAGCTGCGGCATTTCGAGGATTTGCAAAAAGAGGTTTGTTATTTTTTAATTGTAATTCATTTAATTGTTGAAATTGTTGTTTATTAATAAAAACTTCACCCCTAACCTCGAGTAAATCAGGTAATAGTATTTCAGAATCTCGAAGTTTTAAAGGTATAGACTTTATAGTTTTTATGTTTTGTGTTATATCTTCTCCTATAAATCCATCTCCTCTTGTGGAAGCATTCTTTAAAAAACCTTTCTCGTAAACAACTTCTACTCCAAGCCCGTCGAGCTTTGGCTCCGCGACATAGCTAATTTTTTTTTTACTTAGAATTTTTTTTACTCGTTCATCAAATAATTCTAGAGCATTTGAATTCATTGCATTTGCCAAAGAAAGCATTGGGACACTATGTTCTATTGTCCCGAATCGAGAGCTTGGCTTAGCCCCAACCCTTTGAGTCGGCGAGTCGGGTGTAATAAGTTCTTTATTATTATTTTCTAAAGCTTCTAAGGATCTTAAAAGGGTGTCATATTCTGAATCTGAGATTGTAGGTTCATCCAAAACATAGTATTTAAAATTATTTTCATTTATGATGCTTTTTAACTGGTTTATTTGGTCTTCAGTGTTCATTTATTCAATCGCCTACGCTGTTGGAAATATTCTTTGGGATTAATTAATAGTTTATCAATAGGATGTAATTCTCCCCGATCATTAATAGGCGTTCCAAAAAGCTTTTTTTTTGTATTTATAGTAAAATAATATTGTAACCGATTTCCTGGATATTCATCTGGTTTATAAATAAAAGTATATAAGCCCGCTTTACCAGTTAAAGAAATTTCGTGATAGTAATCCATCAAGTCAGTCTTGAAGAATAGATTTGATGACAGAACAGAGTCTTGAGGTATGTTCGTTAAAAAGTCTAAGTTGTGTGAGCGACCTTTAAATAATGGCTTAGGAGGAGAATGGTGGAGCCTTTGATTTTTAAAAAATCCCGGACTCTTATCGCGTACTTGATTTTCAATTTGTCCAAAAATAAAAATTGGTAGAATAAAAATGAGTTTGAGCATTATAGTATTTATCTTTTAATTATTTTTAATTGTTAAACACTCTTTTCGCCACTTCTTTTCATTTATTTCTTGATCAATAAAAAATGTTTGAGCGCAATTTAATTCAGTCTTTGCAATAATCGGTAAGCTATCAATATTTAAATGTATAACTAAAATACCATGAGAGAATTCTTTAATAGCAATATTAGAAAGAAGACTCATCGCTTTAAAGCTAAAAAGAATGGAATTGTTGATATCTTTTATTTCTGGCTGTATTTCAAGTTGTATAATTATCTCATTCTTATTTTTATAAAATTTATGTCCAAGTAGAAGAGGAGCTTCAGGTGTCTCATTAAAATATTCTTTCAGCATGATTTTAATTTGAGAGTCTTCAAAGCGATTATTGCTAAAAAGAGTGGTGCTGATTATAATTAGTGTAATAAATACTTTGTAAATCATCATAAAAATTTTATTATTATAAAGCCTATCTAAAATATTTATAAAAATTAAGGTTTTTTATATTCTATTAATACATAAGACTTAATCAAAAAAGACTGAGCTAAAACTTTATTTTTCGAGAGTTGCAATAGAGTCTTTAAAACTGTTATTTTTAAAGATACCTAAAAGAGGTAATATGGTCAGATATTTAACAACTATTTTATTTTTTATTTCAACTGTTTTTGCAGTTGATTCTCCCCGGTCATCAACCCTGAGAACAGATTATGGATTCATTGATTATTCAAATCGTTTAATTGTCTCAAGGGGTACAGCATCAATCATTGAAAGAAAATCTTCCTCTGGTGATCTTCAAATTATTGAAAAAAATTTAAAACTATCAAAAGGTGAAGCAAGAGCAATAGCAAGAGAGAACCTGTTCGATTTAGTAAAGCTTGTTAATTTTGATAGTCGGACAGTAGGTGAAATTATGCGAACTGATAATCTCACGGAGAATCGAGTTAAGTCTCTTGTCGAAAGTGCTTATCAGCAAGGAGAAATAGAATATTTAGAAAAAAAAGAGGTTGTAATTGCTTTAGCTATAAAAATGTCAGGTTTAGCAGAAATATTAGTGGATGCAAGTGGATATATGAATGAAAATATTTCACAATCCACTTTTTTGATGACTCGAAATTCTATACCAAAAACAGAAAGGGTCTCTGGTATTATTATTGATGCTAGAAATATTTATCATGTTCCTGCGATGGTCCCAAAGGTTTTCAATGAAGCGGATAAATTAGTCTATGGACCAAGACATTATACTAGATCAAGGTCGGTTAATAAAGGGCCCATTGGATATGCTCATTCGATGGATGATGGGAATGTCTTGCGTCGAGTTGGAAATACTCCTATTCTTGTTGAAGCTGTAAGTAGTGACGATACAATAAATTTAACAGTTTCAAATTTTGATGCAGAAAAGATTAGGGATGCAGAAAAAAAGTTCGGGTTGCTAACTAATTGTAAGGTTCTTGTCCTTTTAAAATAAGTTTATTTGTATTTAATTGAGCTAGTCTCAAATTCAATTATGAATTTTTACTTCTTTAGGTCATTCTCCTCTATGTTGATTGACCTTTTTTTTAAGTTATCTCTATATTATTCATGCTTATAATATTCTTCTTATGAAAAAAGCTGTTTTGTTATTAGTAGATGGGAAAATTTTTGAAGGCCTATCCTTTGGTTCGCATGGAGAGGTGCTAGGTGAAGTATGCTTTAATACTGGTATGACTGGTTATCAGGAAATACTAACAGATCCATCTTATTGTAATCAAATCGTGACTATGACGGCTCCGCATATTGGCAATTACGGTATTAATAATGAAGATGTCGAATCGGATAAAATTCATGTTAAGGGCTTCGTTATAAAAGAAGAATCCTTAGCACCATCGAATTGGAGATCCGAAAAACAAATTGGTGATTATTTAAGAGAAAATAATATTGTTGGAATACAAAAAATTGATACAAGGTCTTTAACAAGGCATATTAGAGACAATGGCGCAATGAATGGTATTATTTCAACGAATGATTTTAATTTAAAATCTCTTAAAAATAAATTACTTCAATTTCCTGATATGTCGGGTTCAGATCTTGCTAAAGTTGTTAGTTGTGAAAAATCATATAACTTTTCAAATAAAATTAAAGGAAAATTTAGAGTCGCAACAATAGATTTTGGGGTTAAAAGAAATATCCTTCGATTATTAAATGATTTAGGGGTTGATGTAACTATTTTTCCAGCAAATATTACCTACGATGAGATTCTTCAGTTCAAGCCAGATGGAATATTTTTATCAAATGGTCCAGGTGATCCATCTGCGGTAACCTATGGAATTGAATTAGTCCAAAAAATACTAGGTAGATTTCCAGTCTTTGGTATTTGCTTAGGTCACCAAATTCTAGCTCTAGCTTTAGGGGCTAAAACCTTCAAGCTCAAGTTTGGACATAGGGGGATTAATCATCCTGTGAAAAATTTAAAAAATAGTAAAATAGAAATTACAAGCCAGAATCATGGCTTTGCTGTTGATTTAGACAGCCTTCCAAAAAATGTAATAACAACTCATATTAATCTGAATGATAATACTTCCGCTGGATTAGAGTGCGAAGAATTAAATGCTTTTTCAGTCCAATATCATCCTGAAGCAAGTCCTGGTCCGCATGATAGCAGGTATTTATTTAAAAAATTTATTAAGCTTATGAACAATGCCAAAAAGAACTGATATAAACACAATTTTAATTATAGGTGCTGGTCCTATAGTTATCGGTCAAGCATGTGAGTTTGATTACTCAGGAACTCAAGCAACACGGGCACTGAAAGAAGAGGGATATAGAGTTGTCTTGATAAATTCAAACCCTGCAACAATTATGACAGACCCTGAGTTAGCTGATGCTACTTACATTGAACCACTTACAGTTGAATTCATTGAAGCAATAATAATTAAAGAAAAGCCCGATGCAATTCTACCTACCGTAGGGGGGCAAACAGCATTGAACCTAGCAATTGAATTAGAGAATCAAGGAGTTCTTCAAAAATATAATGTCCAACTAATAGGTGCTCAAATAGATGCTATTTTAAAAGCTGAAGATCGTGAGCTCTTTAAAAAAGAAATGGATAAAGTAGGTATTAATACAGCTAAAGGTGGCTTTGCTCATTCTTGGAATGAAGCAGAGGAACTATTGGACAAAATTAAATTTCCAATAATTATACGACCTTCATTTACATTGGGAGGTACTGGAGGCTCTGTTGCTTATAACTTTGAAGAATTTCAAGCTCTAGTTGAAAATGGTTTGAATGCCAGTCCAATTAAAGAAGTGCTAATAGAAGAATCTCTTTTAGGTTGGAAAGAGTTTGAGCTTGAAGTAATTCGTGACGGCTTAGACAATGCTATTATTATTTGTTCAATTGAAAATATTGACCCAATGGGAGTTCACACGGGAGATTCTATAACTGTTGCTCCATCAATGACTTTATCTGACAAAGAGTTACAGCAAATGAGGAATTGGTCAATCCTATGTTTAAGAACTATTGGAGTTGAAACAGGTGGCTCTAATGTCCAATTTGCTGTTAACCCAGAGGATGGTCGTTGTATAATCATTGAGATGAATCCAAGAGTAAGCAGGTCATCTGCTCTTGCATCAAAAGCAACCGGATTTCCAATTGCTAAAGTAGCCGCTAAGCTTGCTGTTGGTTTTAATTTAGATGAACTTGTAAATGAAATCACTGGCCAGACCCTAGCAGCATTTGAACCTTCGATAGATTATATTGTAACAAAAATACCTAGATTTGATTTTGAAAAGTTTCCATCGGCAACAGGGCATCTTGGTGTTCAGATGCAAAGTGTTGGCGAGGTAATGGCAATTGGACGAACATTTAAAGAGTCTATTCAAAAAGCTTTTAGGTCATTAGAAGTTGGACTCGATGGATTAGAAGCTAAATATATTTCTACCGATGATTCCGATTTGATGAGGTCAAAAAAACTTGATATGTCCACTCTAAGATTTGCAACTAGTTTTAGATTGTTAAAAATTAGAGAAGCATTTATCCAAGGAGAGACTTTAGAGAATATTCATAACATAACGAAAATTGATCCATGGTTTTTAGATCAGATAAAAAGCTTGTCTGAATTAAAAGATGAAAAATCTCTAAAAGTACTTAAGGAAAATGGATTTTCAGATGCCCAAATTAGTCGATTTTTTGGGTCTACTGAAAGTGAAGTTAGGCGAAAAAGAAAAAATGATTTACTATTTCCTGTTTATAAAATTGTAGATACGTGCGCTGCAGAATTTATTGCAAAAACACCATATTGCTACTCTTCTTATGATACTGAGAATGAAATAGTACCACTCGATGGTAAAAAAATTATGATACTCGGAGGAGGACCGAATAGAATTGGTCAGGGTATTGAGTTTGATTACTGCTGTGTCCAAGCTGTTTATGGCCTAAGAGATCAAGGGGTAAAAGCAATAATGGTTAATTGTAATCCTGAAACTGTAAGTACTGATTTTGACCTTGTTGATAGATTATATTTTGAACCGGTTACGTATGAAGATGTGTTGAATATTGTTGAATTTGAAAATCCCGATGGGGTATTGGTCCAATTTGGAGGTCAAACACCTTTAAAAATAGCGAATGCTTTATTAGAGTCCGGAGTTCCAATTATTGGAACCTCACCTGCAAATATTGATCTTGCAGAGGACAGAGAGAAATTTGGTAGTATCCTCGAGGAATTAAATATTCAATGTCCCAAATATGGTACTGGTAGAACTTTGAGTGAAGTGATCGTTGTGGCTGAAAAAATTGGTTACCCTGTTTTAGCCCGTCCTAGTTATGTTTTAGGTGGGCGTGCAATGGAAATTGTATATTCAAAAAATCAATTAATAGATTATATAGCTAGATCTGCAGATGTTACAGCAGGTCATCCTATTCTAATAGATGAGTTCTTAGAGGATGCTTTTGAGTTTGATGTTGATGCTCTATCTGATGGGATAAATGTCCATATTGGAGCAGTAATGCAGCACATTGAAGAAGCTGGAATCCATTCAGGGGATTCAGCTTGTGTGCTTCCCCCATATAATATCAAAGCGAAGGCTTTAGAAGAAATAACCGATATAACAAAAAAATTAGCTATAAAGCTGAATGTTATTGGTTTGATAAATTTACAATTTGCATATAAAAATGGAGAAGTTTTTGTTCTAGAGGTGAATCCTCGAGCGAGTAGAACTATTCCATTTGTAAGTAAAACAACGAATACACCATTAGCCAGAATAGCGGCACAACTGGCATTAGGTGTCTCATTATCTAGCTTTAATTTAAAGTCTTGGGATAAAAACCCTTATATTGCAGTAAAAGAAGCTGTTTTGCCTTTTAATAAGTTTCCAGAAGAGTCAGTATTTTTATCACCCGAAATGAAGTCTACTGGAGAGGTGATGGGTATTTCAAAAACTTTAGGTGAGTCATTTAGAAGAGCCTCAATTAGTGCTGGAGATATAATTCCAACTGAAGGGAATGTGTTTATTTCGGTAAATGATAAAGACAAAGGTAATATAATCCCGATAGCACGTGATCTTGTCGAAATAGGCTTTAACATATTGGCAACATTTGGGACAGCAAAAGAATTAGAAAAAAACGGTCTTGAAGTAATCTCTGTTTTTAAAGCTGGAGAAGGACGACCCAACATAATAGATGAAATTAAAAATGAGAACATACAACTGGTTATTAATACACCAATGGGTGCTCGATCTAGGTATGACGAAGAATCTATAGGGAGGGCATGTATTCAAAAAAATATTTTAACAGTTACAACTCTCTCAGGAGCAGATGCTGTTATCCGTGCAATTAGGCTTTCATCAAAAAAGATTGAAGTCACATCAATACAAGAGTATCATAACAAAATTTGATTATTGCTTCTTCTAATATTATTCAATATTATTTTATAACGATCTAATCTATTTATGATATAGAGCGATTAAAAACAAATGATGATAAAAATATGTTAAAAAAAGAGCTTCAATCAGTTGAAGTAAAGTCTAATGAAATAGATGATGCTATTCACGCAAATAAAAATCTTTATGATAAATTAAATCAAATTCCAGAGATTGAAGCTTTAGAAGGCATTTCGTTCGAAGAAAAAAAGGGATCAGATAAAGAATTAAGCACACATGAGATATTAGATTTTTTTAATAGTATTAAAGCATTTTATGCTAAAAATGACCTGATAAGATACGCTTCGTGGGCTATGGGTCTTATCTTACTTTCAACAACAATCGTAACAATTATTGAGTATGATTTTTTCTATGAAGACATGGTTAGTGATGTGGGTGAGAGTTTTACTTTTGGCGGTTCAAAACCAAATTGGATTGATACTTTTTTCCATACATTTTGGTGGGCAATTGTTACGTTTACAACGGTTGGATATGGAGATGTAAGCCCCATTACCCACCTCGGAAAATTTCTTACAATTATTATAATGTTATTAAATTTTGGAGTAGTCACATTGCTTGGTGGAGCTGTTGCATCTGTACTCGTGGCGCAAAGATTAAAAGGAGACGATATCTTGGATGAAAACAAATTTAACGGGCACTTAGTTATTGCTGGATGGAATTCTACAGTACCCTCAATTTTAAAGCTTATAGATGCAAATAGAGATGCTAATGAAGTAGTGATTCTAGTGAATGAGAGTGATAAAGATATTATTAAACGAGCTGTCGCTGGTTTCGAGCGCTTAGATATAAGTCATATTCCTGAAAATTTCACTCATGAGTCTGTATTAAGAAAAGCATTTCTAGAAAAAGCATCTACATTTATGATATTACCAGATAACTCGGGTTTATTACCACATGAAACACCGGATGAAGATAAGACCGTGTTAACCTGTCTTACGGCAAAAGCAATTTCGGAGTCCTGTAATGTGGTGGCTCATGCTCTTGATTCAGAGAATGTTTCTCATCTTCAGAGGGCAAATGCCAATGAAATTGTTATACCAGATGATCATATTCCTCATCTTTTAGCAAAACATGTTACCGACCCTGGCGTTCCTCAATTTTTTGATGATTTAATTTTACAAGAAAAAGAAGATAAAGGTTTACAAGAAGTGAAAATACCAAAAACGTTATCAGGTCAAACTCATAATAAAATTGCAGCTTTTTATAAATTTAAATTTGGTTGGCTTCTTGTTGGATACGCAATCAGAAAATCAGGATTTAGTTTAGATGATCAAATGGGTGAAAGTGGAAGCCCATTAATAAGAAATATGATAAAAGAACAATTAGATGGTGCAGGCATTAACTTGACTAGTGATGAGCATGTCGTCGTTGAAATTAACCCCGAAGATGACTATGTAATCGATAAAAAACATAGCGCTTTGGTTTTGAGGTAAAATATGAATCCTACAGCAGAACAGATAAAAAAAATAAACCATTTTAGTAAAGTTGCAATCGAAATGTGTGAAAAAATTGCACGTGTTGTTGAAATAAAAGATTGCGGGCCTAGAGAATCTTTATTGACTGAGGGTGATACTGGAGATACGATGATCCTTGTTTTTCAAGGTCAAGTAGAAGTCTCTAAAAACATGATGGTCAAAACTGCAAGTGGTATTGCAACATCTAGAAAACCAATAATTAGACTAGAGACAACAGACCCTCGTCCCTCGGCAGATCCAGAAATAGAGTCCACAGTTTTTGTTGTAGAGGCTCCAGCTTTTGGGATTGGAGAATTCTCTTTAGTTTTAGATAATGCAATTAGAACCGCACATGTGCACTCGACAACACCTGTAAAGTATGGAGTCTTGAGTCTAGATGATTTCACAAAAATAGTTAAAGAAAACCCCGGGATTGGTGGAGCTGTTTATTTTGAGGTCGCCAAATCAGCTGTGAATAATTTAGCAACAGTTAGTGGAGATGTTTCCAATCTAACCCAAGCTTTTTTCTTTGCACTAACGAGGTGATAAACTACCCTAAGCTTAATTTTTCACCACTTTTTGGCTTTTGAATACTAATATTTAACTCCCAAGACTTTATTGCTTGGTCAATTAGCGTTACTTCATTATCATGTATAAAATCATCTGCGTTTGCGATATCAATATATGCTGATATTAGTTTTTCAAGCTGCTCCGTAGTAAAGCTTTTATCTTTTTTTATCTTATCTAATGAAACATCAAATTGAGTTTGGCGATCATTTTCATTTTGTAGTTCAATGAATTTTTCAGTTGTCATCCCAAAGTCTATATTAAAACTTTCATTCGTTACATCGATTACAAACTCATTATAGCTTTTAAAAATTGCGTCCTTCTCTGACTCATCTATTTCTTGATCTGCAAAGAAAGAAATACATAATAGAGAATAAAGGACATCATGATTAATTGACCAATCTATTTTAGGTTCATCATCCGATTTATCCCTTGCTGCTATTTTGAGCTGTAATTCTTCCATGCGCTCTTTATCAACGTCATTAAGATAGCCATCTTGTCTTTGACGTTTTTGCATAAGTTTGTCAACTTCAAGGCTAAGAAATTTTACGTCTCTCTCTAATGCTTTAAGTCTTTTATCCATTAGGCTGAAAAGAAGTTCTTTAAAAGGTTCTATTTGATCTTTTTCTGCAGCAAAATAGATATTAAGAGTCCCTCTATCCGTATCTTCCCAAAAATGAGGTGTAAAAATTGAAATTAAAAAACATTGTGTTGCTACATTTGCTTTGAAGGTTTTCTCATCAAAATAAGCAAGGTCATCTAAATAATCTTCAGCGATTAATGATGCAAACTCTTTTTTATTTACAGATAAGTAAAAAAGTGCTAACCCTATCTGAATCCTCCTAGTTCCATTGTTACCTCCCAGAATACCTTTGTCAACTTCATCTTTAGAATATCCTGGTGGTTTATCTAGTTGTAATATCATCTTGAGTAAGCTTGTTTGATCATCACTAGACCATCCTTTTTCATGAATAAGGACTTGGCACTTTCGAAGTTCAAAAGTAAGGGTATCCACAACAAAATAAAGACCAGGATTCGATTCTGCATTCTTATAGATATCATTTGCATAAAATTTAAATTTATCATAACAATATTTAGCCATATCAACACGATCAGCCTTAATATATTCCTGTATCATATTAGAATAATGAAATGAAAGATTATATAAATTCCGAGGCTCATTATTTTTATACGCATGTTTTATTGCAAATCTAAATAGAGTATTAAATCGAATATTCACATGCCCTAAAATGGTATCATCTTTCATCTCTAAGCAGGTTTTACCAATGTCTACCATTTCGGCTGGGATAAGTGAAGCAATATCAAAACGGTCATTTGCAATCATTTTGATATAGGAGCTACCCAATAGCCTGAAAGTTTTAACTTCATAAAAAGTTCTAGAATCAGACATTTCATCATATTGTAATTCTGTATATGTTCGAAAAGTTGCATTTGACTTGATTGTTTTTGTCAATTTAAAAAAGGATCTATTAAAATTAGGTTTTCTTTTAATATAGGTTTGAATAATTGTACTTATCTCTCTCACAATATCAGTTTGTGTCTCTTTAAACTCTGTAAATGCTAACAAATCATCAAGCTGATCAAGAGAGCCCATAATTTCTTTTTGATACTCCTCAATAACATCCAAGCTCCCGTTCATGGCTGACTTGATCATTGGCTTTTCCATTTCGAAAACAAAACCTTGAATTAGATTAGAGATAGTTGAGACAACATTACTTGTTTTTGAATAAAGGAGAATATAAAAGATGTATGGTAGTGTAAAAGCCGAGGCAATAAATAAAAAAATGTACGAGTTTAGAAAAACACTTGAATAGCGATCTAAAGGTTCGATATAAAACATAATTAAAATGGCATGAAGTGAAGCAATAATAAGAAACCAGACATAAGCAAGGCTCAACCAATCCTTGACAAAAAGATCCATAAGTTTTGGAGATGATTCTGCGGCAATAGCAATAACAATGATTAATGTACCAAGCACCATTGCTAATACTCCTCCCCATATTTCAGGAGCCCAGTCTAGAGGGACATTTTCATGATCTAACATGGTTATATTAAAAGTAGATTCTAAATATTGAGCAATAAACTGGAAGTTTTTATGGAATAATATATCTATGTAAAAGATTGCTATTAAAACAATGATAAAAGATATAATAGTACGATATCTGAATTGGAATCGATTTAACTTAACTAGTGAAGCGTAAAGTGTTTCCATTTATAACTCGTTAATTATGTTCATTATTGAAAATTTGTTTACTATTTTACTAAATTGAGAACAATAGTCTAATCTAAATCTTTCTTTAGAATTAAAAATAAAAGATACGATAGGTATATTATGGAAACAATAATACATCTAAAAAAAAAGATGAGGTAATTTCGTAGATATCTTGACCTTATCACTTGCGTATCATAATTTTTAAAGTTGGTTAGTGGTTTAAAAAGAAGTGTTTGTAATTGACTGCTAATATTTAAAATACTAACCATAACCCAAAACAAAAAATATAAGGGGATTTTATGGCAAATTGGAGTCAACACCACGATTTAGTCTATGCCTTTGTTTGCGTGTCATTTTTAGCAGATGGTGAGGTAGATGAATCAGAAAAAGAAGCAATGCGTGGTAATGTCAAAGTGATGTTGCCAGATTTATCAGATGATGCTTACAACCAAATTGAAGCTGAAGTTATAGATAAATTCATTGACCTTGGTGATGAAGCAGCGAGAACAGGCCAATACGGTAATTCATTAGCCGCTCTCAAAGATTTATTTACTACGGATGATGATAGGTACAAAGTAGTGAAAAATCTAGCTTACATTGCTAGAGCCGACGATTTTATTCATGATAATGAAATGGCAATGATAGAAACAGCTGTCAGCGCATTAGACATGACAGGCAAGGTTAAACTTGTTAAAACTGATTCTACACTTTTTGTAGATCCAACATTCTAAACTAAGTGATTAATATATCTGAGTGGTAACCCGAGCAATTGCTCAGGTTACCACTGAGTTAAAAGGAATCAAAAATGCAAGAAAAAGAAAGAGGGTCTTCCAGAAGAGAAGAAACTAAAAAAGAGGATCGTCGCGGAGATCATAGAAGAATAGCCCATAGAAGAAAAGTAATTGAAGCTGTAGAAAATGATCATAGAAAAAATCTTGACCAAAGGAAAGGATACCAGCGTCAAGAAAATAGACGGGATGCTTTAGATAGAAGATACTAAATAAAAAAGGGCACAATTAAGCACCCTTTAATATTGTAAGATTTATTTTTATTCCTAGCAGTTCACTCTTTCCATACCAGTTAAGAAATTATTTAAAGCTCGAAGCGATGAGGTAACAGCCTCAAGAATCTCTGCTTGTTTTTCTTTTGTATTACTTAATTCAGCAAGCATTTTACGAACAACTTGTCTATGCCATTTATCTGCATGCATGTGAACCGTGAAAAACTTGAGAGTATTTTCATCTTCAATACCATAAAACTTTTGTAGGCCATCTTTTTTTGTTTCTGAAATCTCAGGCTGCATTGATTCATAACAGTAAAGAGCCGCAAGGCCAATATGATATTTTTCTGATTTTGAAAGCTTTTTAAATGTTTCAACAAGTTCACGAGTCTCATCCATCACAACAGTATCACGTACATCTTGACGAGTATTTCCCATACCTTCAGCAAATCTCATCCATAATTCAGGGTGATTTTCGTTGCCTTTTTCTTCATCAACTAAGTTTTCTAAAAGTAATTGTCTAACTTTGATATCATCACAGTTAGAGTGAATCGCAGACAAGTATCTTGGGAAAGAAGATACATGATTAAAGTATTGTGCTGCATATTCTTGAATAGTCTCTTTTTTTAATGCGCCTTCGTTCCATAACTTATAAAAAGAGTGATTAAGTAAATGATGCTTTTGTATTTCAGCATCAATTTTTTCTATAAAAGGTGAGTTTTCCATATTGTTTTCCTACTTTTTATTTTAAAGAGTAATTAAATATTTTTACCAGCTAAATTTATAAAACTTTCATTTTTAATTAAACCTATTTATTCTTTAAATAATTATTTACTAAGAGCTATTAATTAGATCAATATGGTTTTTTAAAAAAAAATAATTACACAAAAAAACACGAAAAATAAAGTATAAAACAGTAATGCCAAGAAAAACAAATTTTAACGTAATTTTTAGAAGATTTATTAAAAAGAATTAACGATTAATTAACCCCAAATGAGTACACCTACAAAAAAAGTAGCATTCCATACACTGGGCTGTAAGCTAAATTTTACAGAAACCTCAACAATATCTCGTGATTTTATTCGCTCTGGTTTTGAAAAAGTAGACTATACAGATAAAGCCGATTTATATGTTCTAAATACATGCTCTGTAACTCAAAATGCAGATAAAGAGGCACGAAAGCTTATTCGCCAAGCAAAAAGAAGAAACCCAAACTCTTCAGTCGCTGTAATTGGCTGTTACGCTCAGTTAAAACCAGATACTATAGCCTCGATTGATGGCGTTGATCTCGTTTTGGGGGCAGAAGAAAAGTTTAACCTGATAAATTATTTAGATATGATAGATATCAGTAAAGGACCGACTGTGATTCAATCTAAAGTTGAAACAGCAAATAACTTTATTTCTTCTTTCTCTCTAGGTGAGAGGACGCGTTCTTTTTTAAAAGTTCAGGATGGCTGTGATTACACATGTTCTTTTTGTACTATTCCACAAGCGCGTGGCGGAAGCAGAAGTGAATCAATACAAAAGACTATGAAAGTTGCAAAACAGGTAGCGTGTTCAAATGTTCGTGAGATTGTTTTAACAGGAGTGAATCTTGGAGATTTTGGTAAAGGAACTTCAGAAAACTTTCTTGATTTAATAATGCAGTTAGATACTTTGACAGATATAGATAGAATAAGAATTTCTTCGATAGAACCAAATCTTTTAAATGATGAAATAATTTTGTTCTGTCTTAATTCTGATAAGTTTGTTCCTCACTTCCATATACCTCTTCAATCGGGGTCTAATAAAATTTTAAAAATGATGAGGCGCAGATATAATAAAGAAGCGTACAAGGAGCGTATATCTCTTATTAAATCAATAAATCCAGAGGCATGTATAGGTGTAGATGTTATTGTGGGTTTTCCTGGTGAATCTGATGATGATTTTTTAGAGACATATCGTTTTTTAAATGACCTCGACATATCATATTTACATGTATTTACCTACTCTGAACGTTCTAACACAGATGCCCTAAAAATAAAAGAAACTGTTCCAAAAGAAAAGCGTGCTGAAAGAAGTCGGATGCTTCATGTTCTATCAGATAAAAAAAAGCGATTTTTTTATAATCAATTTATTAATAAAATAAGGCCTGTGCTTTTTGAGAGTTTAAAAAACGGGAAATTGATAGGTCATACTGATAACTATATTCAGGTAGAAATTGAAGGGTCAAAAGATCTTATCAATACTATTCAGCAAGTAAGACTCCTCAAAAACAATGGTAAAAGCATACAGGGTTTAATTTAGCTTGAGTATTATTACTTTTTGATGATACGCCTTGAAAGTATATCTAAGTCATATCCAAATGGAGAATTATTTACAAATGTAAATATTTTTTTGAAGGGAGGTATGCGGGCAGGACTGGTTGGCCCGAACGGTGCTGGTAAAACAACATTGTTACGAATTATGCTTGGAGAAGAATCTCCAGATTCGGGAAACATTCAAAAAGACAAGGCACTTACAATTGGTTATTTGGCTCAAGATATAGTAGAAAGCTCAGAGAAATCAATTTTAAAACAAGTTCTAAAAGCTTATCCAGAAGTTTTAGAACTTGAGCGTAAAATAGAAAGTCTTTCAATCGCTTTATCTCAAAACTCTGAAAATATTGATTTGATCAATCAATTAGGAGAGTTTCAAAATAGATTTGAGGCTCTAGGAGGATGGTCGTTAGAAAAGAAAGCTAAGAAGATCTTAGGAGGCTTAGGCTTTTCTGAAACTCAATTTTCCTCATCGATGACAGAGCTTTCAGGTGGGTGGAGGATGCGGGTTGCCCTAGCAACAATATTATTGCAAGAACCTGACATATTATTTTTAGATGAGCCAACAAACCATTTAGATTTAGAAGCAACTATATGGTTAGAGTCTTTTTTGTCAGACTGGAAAGGCGGTCTCATTATGATTAGCCATGATAGAGAGTTTTTAGACAGATCAATTAATCACACAATAGAAATAGATCTGAAAAATGTAACTCTTTATAAGGGGAATTTTTCGGAATACCTTATCGCAAAGTCTCTAAGACAAGAACAACAAAGAAACGCCTACCACAATCAGCAAAAACAGATAAAAGATACAGAGCGCTTTATCGACAGATTTAGATCTAAAAATACAAAATCAACGCAGGTTCAGAGCCGAATAAAAATGTTGGATAAGATGGAGAAGGTAGAGGCTCCTTCTGATCAAAGATCAGAAATAAGTTTAATCCTTCCACAACCTTCTCGGTCACCATTAAATGTTATATCTTGTCGGAATATCAATAAAAATTATGGCCTAATAGAGGTCTTTAATGAATTAGATATGGTGGTAGAGAGGGGGCAGAAGATTGGCCTTGTCGGCCATAATGGAGCTGGAAAATCAACCTTGCTAAAGATGCTCGCTGGTGTTGAAAAAGTTACATCTGGAGCTGTAAGGCTTGGTAGTGGTGTTGTGAGGTCTTACTATGCTCAACATCAACTTGAAGTCTTAGACATTAAAGATACTGTTTATGAGTCTGTTAGTAAAGTTAGTCCTGGTTGGAGTGATACAGAGATTCGAAAATATTTAGGTAGTTTTTTATTTTCTGGAGATGAAATAGAAAAATTGGTAAGAGTTTTATCCGGTGGAGAAAAAGCTCGTCTTGCAATGGCTCGAATGTTGATTGAGCCATCTCATCTATTATTATTAGATGAACCAACTAACCACTTAGATATGATCTCAAGAAACGTACTCGAAAATGCGATGGTTAATTATAATGGTTCAATTGTATGTATTTCTCATGATAGGCATTTTTTAAATCAAATAACAAATATCATATGTGAAGTTGGCGATGGAAGGATTAAGTTTTTTGAGGGAAATTATGAGTATTACGAGTGGAAGAGTGAGTCAAATAAAAAAGTAAAGCAAAAAAATAAAAAAGAGATACTTAGTTCAGGAAAAACTAATTATAAAGATCGGAAAAAATCGCGAAATAGAATAGCTTGGATCTTAAAAAGATATAAAGCTATTGAACTTGAGATAGAGATAAATAAAGAGATTATAGAAGACCCTAAAAATGGAGAACACTATGAGAAACTTCAAAGCGCGATAGAAAAGATTAATATTCTTGAACAGGAATACTTGACTCTAATGGAGGAAGAAGAAGTCCTCCAGGCTACAATAGATTAAAGAAAAACTAAATTATTAAATAAAGAATAAAGAGATAAAATGATTTCTACAGACAACATTTCAATGCAATTTGGATCAGAACCATTATTTGAAGAAATAACAGTTACTTTTACTAAGGGAGCTAAGTATGGTTTAATTGGAGCAAATGGTTCCGGTAAGTCAACCTTCATGCGTATTCTAACAGGAGATTTAGAACCATCCTCTGGTAATGTTATTGTTGGGAAAAATGAAAGAATGGCAAAGTTAAACCAGGATCAATTTGCATATGAAGATATTCAAATTGCAGACTGTGTAATCATGGGACATCAGAAACTTTGGGATATAAAAAAAGAAAGAGATAGAATTTATTCTTTACCGGAAATGAGTGAAGAAGAAGGAATGCAGGTAGCAGACCTAGAAGTTGAATTTGCTGATATGGATGGATATATGGCAGAGTCCAATGCTGGTGATCTATTATTAGGTGTCGGAATCCCCATAGAGAGTCACGAAAAACAGATGAGCACCTTAGCCCCTGGAATGAAATTAAGAGTTCTTTTGGCGCAAGCATTATTTGGGAATCCTGAAATACTTTTATTGGATGAACCAACAAATAATTTGGATATAAATACAATACGATGGCTTGAAGAGATTTTAAACTCTCGAAATAGTACAATGATTATTATTTCACATGACAGACATTTCTTGAATAGTGTTTGCACTGATATGGCTGATTTAGACTATGGTGAGATTAGGCTCTATCCTGGAAATTATGATGATTTCATGACAGCTTCTACTCAGGCAAGAGAGAGACTAGTCCTTGATAATGCTAAGAAAAAAGCGAAAATAGATGAGCTGCAATCATTTGTAAAGCGTTTCTCAGCAAATGCATCAAAAGCTAAGCAAGCAACATCAAGAGCAAATCAAATTAGTAAAATAAAATTAGATGATATAAAAAAGTCTAGTCGTGTCTATCCTTTTATAAAATTTAATTATGATCAAAAAATCTTCAATAATATTTTAAAAATAAAAAACCTATCCAAAGGTTATGGAGACTTGTCCGTTCTAAAAAAAATAAATTTAGATATTAATGTTGGAGAGAAAGTTGCAATTATTGGTGAGAATGGTATAGGTAAAACCACTCTATTAAGTTGTGTTCTTGGTGATGATACATTAGATAGCGGAGAAGTTAAATGGTCCGAGAATGTACGAATTGGCTACTTCGCCCAAAACCATAGCCAAGATTTTAAATCGGATAAAACCTTGTTTGACTGGATGAGTCAATGGGGGCAAAAAGAGGATGACCTACAAACAATTCGAGGAACTTTAGGTCGACTTCTATTTTCACAAGATGATATAGGTAAGCCTGTACGTGTTCTTTCTGGTGGAGAGCAGCGACGCATGCTTTTTGGAAAGATAATACTCCAGAGACCAAATGTTATTATTATGGATGAGCCGACAAATCACTTAGATATGGAATCAATAGAGTCTTTAAACTCAGCGCTAAGTCAGTTTGAAGGCACACTTATTGTTGTAAGCCATGATCGTGAATTTGTTTCGTCGCTAGCAACTAGAATTATAGAATTAACTCCTGATAAAATTTCGGATTATGGTAGTGGCTATGAGGACTATTTGTTGGCAAATGAAGCAACTTAAAAATCTGCCTCTTCTGTGGGCTGTATTATTATTTTCGTGTTCAATTGAACCGGATACAAATAAATTACCTATTATCCAGCCTGAATTAGGTTTTTCAATTTATCAAGAATCGATTACACTAAATGATGTAGATATATTGTCCGGAGATTCGAGTATCACAAAAGAATCATATGGGTTGAGTGATTCAATATTTGTTTTTAATAAGACAGTGAATATTGAAAAACAAGTAGTTGGAGATAAGCTATCTATCGAAGACATTAACAAACAGTTTTCTCAGGGTGTTGATAATGTGAGAATTGAAGATACAGAAGTGGAAGAAAAAATAGGGTTTGATGCCGTTGGTATTAATGCTGTCGAAAATAAAGTAGTATCTGAGATAGGTTTAATTACTTTAGATAACATTTCTCCACAATCAACAGAGCCATATTTATTCTCAGCTATTTATCCAAGCGTATCAGATATACCCAATGAAACTACCGTTAATATTCCATCTTTTGAATTAGAACCAGTCACAAACGATTTTAGTTTTGCCGAATTTTCTGAAGCTGCATTTAGTTCGGGTTCTCTTTTGCTTACTATTGTAAATGATCTTGTTATTCCTCTGGGAGACATAGACATTAAATTAAAAAAAATAGATGGATCAGAAATTACAGGTGGGATAGCAACGATTTCAGGACCTATAAATAGTAATACACAAGAGTCCGCCATTTTAGACCTTTCTGGTCTTACTCTTCCTGGTAATATTATTATTCAAGTGACAGGAAGTAGTCCAGGAGAGAATAATGTATTAATTAATGACGCTGCAAAAGTTTCTTCGTTTTCTGTCGAAATTTCAGGAAGCGAGCTTGAGGTTATTTCAGCGAACGCAAAGGTACCGGCACAAACTATCTCTGAATCGGGTTTAATTAACTTAGAAGCCGATTCAAATAAGGTCGTTCTTGCAACAATTAGTGGCGGAAACTTAGTAATTGCTATAGATAATTATATGAGCGTAACAAGTGATATGACTTTATCTATCCCTTCTTTAAAATCAGCTAATGGTAATAATTTTCAAACAAATATAAATATATCTGCAAATTCAGAGAATATTTTGAATGTAACAGAGATCTCTGGTTACACGCTTTCAATGGATATTGGTGATCAGTCTGTAATATATTCATATGACGTTACAACAAATGATTCGGGTGATGATTTTGTAGAGATTGAATCTACCGATAGCATAATAGTCAATATTATTTTAGAAGGTTTAGTAGAAGGAGAACAGTTACTATTTTCAGATTTTGAAGGGATGGTAACGCCTCAAGATCTTGGTTTTGATGGAGAGATTAATATTGAAAGCGATTCTGATATTCTTGAAGCAAGCTTAAATAAAGGGAGCCTTGTTTTATATGTTTCTAATAGTATTAATACTAGCTCTGAAGGTGCTCCAGAAGCTGTGATTACTATCAATGAAATTATAAATACTACGAATAATGAACCCCTAGTAATAAATACGGGTACAATGTTTGGATTACTAGACCCCATAGAGATTGATTTAAATGGCTATAAAATTGTTATGTCTCAAGACAGTCAATTTTTAAGATATATTGCTGATGTTCAGACTGTATATGAAGTTGGCACATATAGCCTACTAGACTCAATTGATATTGATATTGCTGTCACCGGCCTAGGTTTTTCGACTGTCCGAGGTTTCTTCTCACAAGATGCAATGTCAGATTCAAACTCGATTACTCTGGACGATTCAACAATCGTTCATAATGCCTTACTTAAGTCTGGAAACCTTTTATTATCAATTGACAATAGTATTGGGATTGATGCTGATGTCTTTTTTCAAATAAATGAATTTTATAAAAACTCAGTCTCGTTAGATACTACATTCTCGATCAGATCGGGAATTTCTGAAGTTGAGATTGATTTAACCGGCTTTAATTTAGTTTTACCATCAGATGTTGAGACTCAACAAATAAACTATGTCTCGAATATTTCCCTTCCATCAGATCAAGAAATGACCTTATCCTTGAGTGACTCTATTTCTATTACCGTAAATATGACGAACATGGCTTTTCAATCTGTAACAGGTCAAATTAATCCTATTACTGTTGATATTGATCCGGTCGAACAAATTATTGATGCTCTTCCAGAAGAGCTTGATGGGTTTGATTTTAATGATGTCGAGATGGTTCTTGACTTTAATTCCAGTATTGATCTTCCTGTATATCTTAATTTAATAATAACAGCTTACAATGATACAAATGGTGATTCAATTACTAGAGTTGTTAATCAAAATATTCATGCGAACTCAAATATTCAAGTTCCCAATGCATCTGAACTTATTAATATTAGACCTGATCGTATTCTAGCAAGGGGTTCAGCTAAAGTCGGAAATTCGGACTCTATTGGAACGGTCTCAAGCGATGATTCTCTATCCGGTTTCATGAGTATTCGTGCACCATTAATGTTTGTCATTGATGCTAGCGCATTGATAAGTCCAGATCCTGCTGAGTTTATTGAGCAAGGGGATAGTCTTGGTATTCCTGAGGGCATTATAGATGCCGCGCTTATAATGAGAATTAATAATCAATGGGGATTCGGTGCCAGTATATCAGTACTTTTAGCTCCGGATTCATTATCCCTTGAAAACGGAGAAGTTGATACTCTATTCTCTGGCTTTACATTCTCCCCAGACACCAGTGTGGTCGATACAATCTATTTAGATCAAGGATCCTTTCAATTATTGAAGCGATCGCCTAGTTGGATACAGCCACAAATTAGTATCCTTTCTAATGATGATAGTCCTGTAAAATTTTTGAGTACTGATACACTGACCATAATGATTGATGGTTTATCGACCTCTATAGACTTATCTAAGCTGGTAGGGGAGGACTAAGATGAGAATTAAAACCTTTTTCCTTCTTTTATTATCTTATGTTTTTAGTCAGAGTAATTCATTAGATATTGCGACAACTGGTGCAAATAAATTAAGAGTGCATGGGCAAATGAATATTTTTCATAATCCTGCTACTCTAGGCTATAATTTTAATAAACCTATTATGGATACATCTAAAAATAAAGAAGCATTAAAAGAAATGCCTGGATTAGACAAAAAAGGTCAAAATCAAACTAATAATGATATTGGCAACCTTGATAATAAATTTACAGAGTTGGAAAGTATTGATGAAATTGAGCCGGATTCACTTTCTATTAAAATTAAGGAAGTCGTTATACTTCCTGATTCTTTGATAAGTTCTTCAATGTCTACTAAATCTCATTTTAGCATGAGTTTTTTTAATATGTCATTCGGGTTGGGAAGTGGTTCCATAACACCTGATTGGATTAATAATCAGCTGTTTGGAGGTAAGGATTTAAGGGAGGCTAAAGAAAGAAAAGAATTTATAAAAGGTATCTCAAATGATATTAACATTCAAGTTCCGGTATTTTTAAGCCTACCATTATTAAACTTTAGCTTTGGTTCAAATGTAGTTAGCCTGGGGCAAGTGGTTAGCTATACTTCTATTAATATTCCTAGTAAGCTCGCTCAAGTTCCATTTGTAGGACTAGAAAAAGGACAGGAACTAAATATTAATTCATTAGAAATTGAGCACGTCACTTACTTGCCAATCTCCTACTCAAAAGGATTTCTAATTAAACCTGGCATTATTCCCTTTGGTAAGAAAAGTTGTGTTGGTCTAAGATCTAGTCTACTTATTGGTCTTGCGGAAGTACATACTGAAAATATTAAAGGAAAAGTGCAAGGCGCTGAAAAGAACACATTGATTGATGCTGGTATAGAGTTAGGCGTTTCTTTACCCTTTTCATTAGATGATTCATTTCCGAAGAGTTCTTTCCCCATCGGCATTGGTTTTGATTTAGGTCTTTTAACAGAAATAGATGAAAAATTAACGGTAGGTGCTAGCATAGATAATATATTTGCTTCATTTAAGTGGAGTGGAGCTACTGTGTATAAAGCAACAGTTAAGGGAGAACTCACACCAGAGGAAATATCTGAAACAGATTCATTAACGAATTTTTTAGATCAATCTGAAACGAAAGAAAGTTCTAGCTATAAAACGAGTCTACCCACTTCAATAAACTTGAGTGGGACTTATAAAGCTGAAAAACGAGTTATCTTAGATGCCAATGTTCGTATTGATCTTGGGAAAAACTATTGGGCAAGTAGTACACCACTTTTTTCTTTAGGATCAGAGTTTTACCCGGAAACTAAAGTTCCATTTTATTTTGGATTATCATTTGGAGGCGAAAATAATTTTATTTGGGGTACCGGAGCAAGTCTTAAAATAGGCTCAGTAATATTGGATATTAGCGGTGGTCAATTAGGTGGAATATTTAATAATGCAACGGGTATGCAATTAGGATTTGGGCTAAGAATACAAAAATAATTAACTATTTTAATTTTTCACCGGTTTGAATATTCCATAGCTGACTATAAAAACCACCCTGATCAATCAATTCGTCATGTGTCCCTTTTTCCGAAATATTAGAGTTTCTGATAACTAAAATATTATCACAATTTCGTATTGTAGAAAGTCGATGAGCTATAATTACAATGGTTCGATTTTCTTTTAATTTTAAAAAAGATTGTTGAATTGATTGCTCTGTTTTATTGTCTACAGATGAAGTAGCTTCGTCAAAAATTAGAATGTCTGGATTGCGAATAATAGCCCGGGCAATAGCTAGTCGCTGCTTTTGTCCTCCTGAGAGTTTTTGCCCACGTTCTCCAACCATAGTGTTAAAGCCATCTTTTAACGAATTTATAAACTCAATGGAATGACTATCATTTGCTGCTTTTACAATGTCCTCCTCTTTTACACCCTTCATCCCGTAAGATATATTTTCTTTAATAGAGGCATTAAATAAAAATGTTTCTTGGCTTACAATACCAATCTTTTCTCGGAGTCTATTTATTGGAATATCTTTTACATTACAGCCCGATATATTAATTGATCCATTTATGGGGTCATATAGACGCAATAATAGTTTAGCAATTGTTGTCTTTCCTGATCCAGTATCACCAACAATACCAATAGAGGATCCAAAAGGAATAGTTGCTGTAAAATTTTCGAATAAGAGTTCACCGCTGGGGTAGTTAAAGGACATAGATTTGAATTCTATATCTCCTTTCAAATCTTTCATTTCTTTTGGTTCATTTGTATCCTTTATTTTTATTTCGGAGTCCATTAAATCAAAAATTCTTTTGCAGGAAGCCATTGATCTTTCAAAATCATCGACAAGAATAGAAAGGCTCGTAAATGGCCATAAAAACCTTTGAGTTAAAAAAACAAGGACACTATAGGCCCCAACAGCTAAAGTCCCATTTAGGGCCATCGTGCTTCCAATTAAAATTGTGCCCAAAAAACCGGCGAGTACACCCATTCTAATTATGGGGTTGAAAGCACTATTAATAGAGATTGCTTTTAGATTTTCATTTTGATAGTCATTGCTTAATGTTTTTACCCTATCGCTTTCAAAAGCGTATGTCATAAAACTTTTAATCGTTTGAATACCAAGCAAGTTATTTACAATTGAAGAATTAATTAAGCCTGCTTTATCCCGAACAGATTTATAGATTGGAGATAGTCTTTTTTGAAAGAAAAAACTAACAAAAAATATTATGGGAACAGGTAAGATCGCAATGGAGGCAATTAATGGAGAGATATAAAAAAAAATAATACCGATACTTATCGTAGAGACAACAACTTGTATGATTTGATTTATGCCATTGTTTAGAAATTTTTCAAGTTGATTAATATCGTCATTCAATACAGCTGCTATGTCTCCTGTCATCTTTGATTCGTGCCAGCTTATGTCGAGTTTTTGAGCATGGTCATATGCTGAAACCCTTAAAGAGTGTTCTACTTTTTGTGCAAGCCCGCGCCATCTAATTAAGTATAAATATTCAAAAGTTGATTCGAGCGCCCATATAATAAATGTTGCTGCGCCTAGAAAAAAGACCTGACTCGAGATGGAGTTAAAGCCAAGCGAAGAGACAAAGCTATCATTCTTTTTTACAACAAGGTCAACAGCTACGCCGATTAAAATTTCGGGTGCAATATCAAATATTTTATTTAAAAATGAAAATAAAGAACCAAGGTAATAATCTTTACGCCAAGGGGTTATATAAGTAAAAAGTTTTTTTAATGCGGTTATGGAGTCGATGTTTTTATTCACTTTATGTAACCCTATTATTATCAGTCTATTTTTTAATTAGATACGCTGTCACCTGTTTATAAAAATATTTAAAAAACAGATTAAGACGTGTTGTAATAAAACCAATGTCCTTATCTTAGTTTATTAGAATTTTTTCTTTGTTCATACGTTAATTACAATTTATATAACTTCACAAATTTTATTGTAAAATAAAAAATATTTTTATTTAGAATATTATTTAAGCCCGAATTAAATAAAGAGCCTAGGTCTTTTTTTTGATCAGCTATTAAGCTTTAATGAGTGTGGGCTTAAGCCCGGGTTGGGCTAATATTACAGAATAGTATTTGGGCATAAGCCCATTTAGGAATGGATTATAAAATAATGCTTTCTGGAAGTAAAGTTAATTTCTATTTTTTACGCTTTATTTTACAAAATATAGTTATTGTATTTATTTAATTTATTACAATATTAAAATTATAGTTTTAAGTCCTCATCTAAAATTAAATTGACGTATTTCTTTATTTATATTCAAAAAAATATACAACATTGTAAATATAAAGAATCCTTGTTATTTATACTGATATTAAGATAAATTATATAAATTACTTTTTCCTTGGTAACTAATGATGCGGAGTCATATTACATATTGGATGAGAATCCTCTTTGTTTAGCAATGAATTAATTGCTGACTTTGCATTTGTTTTAAATAATACAAATGCTACATGAATAATATACAAAAAGAGAGAATAATCATCGATAGCCCTAGGGTTATCAAGCTCCTTAAAAAGCAACTAATAAAAAAAATATTAGATTGTTTTACAGACTCTCCTAAGAATGCGGCTGAAATCGCTAGGACCGTTTCTTTTCCTAAAGATAAAATTTATTATCATATTAAAAATCTTATTGCTAATAATATTCTCTATGTGGCAGATGTAGAATCCATAAAAGGGATTGAACAAAAGAAATTTTTTCCAACTGCTAAAACTTTTGAACTCTCATCTTTAAATGAAGCTAAAGAAACATTAAAATCGATTAAAAGTATTAAAAAAGAAACTCTTCTTATTGAAAAGCCAAAACATATCAGAAGTACCAGGTTAATGGAAACGAAGTCTAAACCTAGAAACCTTATTAGACGACGTAAAAAAGAAAGACGACTTCAAGAAAAACGAATTTCTAATATCCGCCGTCATACGAATAATAATATTTTCAAAGGAAGGGATAAAAGAAAAGTCCTAGAACAAAGGACCAATCTAGATAGAAGAATATTAAATATACGAAGAGAAATGTATGACCGAAGGTTTAGTGATGAATTAATTTATAAAAGAATAGAAAAGACCCAGGTTCCAAAATTTAAAAATACTGATAACAATATTTCTATTCCCTTCAAAAACTCTATATTAAAAATGAAAGGAATTGATGAGGCAATCTCTTTTGTTTATGATTCTCAATCGGTAACGGTTCTACACTGTCACTTAACTAGAAATGGTTTTGAAATACATAGCGTAAATAAATATGAATTACCTATTGTAATAAAAGATTACACAATAGACACATTATCAGATTTAATTACGAATATAATATCTCAAATTGTTCCCGAAAAAAATAAATCCAAAATATATATTAGTATTCATTCTGAAAAATATAATTATGAAATGGCTTATATATTAAGCAAGGGTAAGAATCGAAATCTTTTTAAAAAGGAATTATATAAAACCTTTAATAATAATTTTTCTTTAAATCTTGAAGATACATTAACTGACTTTACCGATGGATCAAATAGAAATGGTAAAGCCACCATACTTTACTCTAATAAAAAAGATCTAATATTTAATGATCTACAATCTTTAAAAGAATCAGGTTTAGAGGCTAAATACAATACATCTATTCCCAAAATATTATACAATATTTATACCTATTATAATCTAGACCAAAAAAATGATCACTCCGTCCTCATATATATAGGAGCACTTAAAACACATATTGTCGTCCTTAAAAAACAAGTCATAATAGGTTCTTCAGATTTTCCGAAAGGTTTAAACTATTTTTCGAAAAGACTATCTGAAATCTCTACAAAAAAAAGTTCTGTTAAGGAAATAATTCGGGATGCTTTGCATTATCTATCCTTTTATGGTGTTGCCACCGAAACATCGAATGCAAAAATAATAGATGGATTCTCATTTGTTAAAGCAAAATCAATTGTATCCCATCTTGTTTCGACTTTCCAGGGTGAACTAATTGAATCTTTAAATTTGATATACCCAACAACTGATTTAACGGATCTAAAAGAATCTCTGTTCAGTAGAGCATATATTTGTGGACCTGGTAGTCATATTAAAAATATAGAACTATCCATATCCTCATCACTGAAATGCGATGTTTCCAATCTTGCCGATTTTAATTCATCGCAAATAAAAGAAGCTCAAATTTCAAAAAAAAGTTATTTTAATAAAATAAAAAAAAGTCAATTCTTTAAGAAAAGAACTAACTCAGAAATTGAATTAGAATCCATAAAAAATAAAATTCAAGAAAGGCAATTAGCAATTGAAACTGCTAAAAGTCCAGAAAGTGCAAAATATCGTTTAGCACGACTTGAGATTGAAAAGAACACAAAAACTAAATCTATAGAAAATGCAACGAATACGTTAATTGCGACTGCAAAAGAATTTAAGGAAATAAAGAGTGAGTTTACTTCAAACCAAGAAATTCTTTCCACTGATTTACAATTAGTTACTGCACAATTAGACGAGCAAAGTGAATTATTGCTATCCGACTATCAAGAGCATGATGACTTAAAGCTGAAAATTTCAGAGGTTGAATATGAAACAGATAAAAAATCGAGTAAAAATAGTGATAGCAAACTAGTCTCTAAAAGTCAGTACCAATCTAAAATTAAAGTCGCAGCCAACTCCAGATCTAAATTATTAGATCAAAAAGAAAAGGATGAAGCGAAAGCAGATGAAATAGATCAAAGTATACTGGAGAGGCAGGATTCGCTCCAACTTCTAAATATAAAATTAGATAGCGGAGAAAATGAGATAGCAGTATACGAGTATTTAAAAGACTCTATTCAAAGTACTGCGAATGCTTTTAAGAGATCGTTTATTGATCACGCAAAGTCATTAGAAAAAGTTTCAGAGAAAGATCTGAACACGCTTATTGAATCAAGCTTCTTAATTACACAAAATACAAATAGAATTAACAGTATTAAAGAATCCTTTACATCTGTAATCGAAGGAGAAATTGATATAAAGACCTCTCACTTCATTGATGGTGAGAATGGAGTAGAGATAAGAAAAAAATTAATGGACATTTTAGAATTGGTACTGAATGTTCCAGGTGCTGTAAATGAATTAAAAACTTATATTTCTACAACAATAAAAATTAACGAAGAGCAGATTAAGCTTGGGGTTGAAAAAAGGTCTATTGACGATAATATAAAAAGAATAAAGAGGAATAAGAAAGAATTAAAACAGTCCTATTCGATTATAAATAATGAATTAAATAATTCAGAAAAGGACCTTACTACAAGAGAAAATCGACGGTTAGACTTGATACAGATTTTAGCTTTTATTCGAGAAACGATTGAAATCATAAATGATATCAACTATCAAACCTCACTACTCAAAGAGCTAAGACCTCAAATTAAGTTTGGAAAAGAAGAGATAAAAACCTTAGATCTAAATATTTCATCACTTAAAGATAAGGTCGAGTTACATGAGAATGAAAACCATCGTTTAACAACTCAAATCAAAAAGTTCGAAGAAAAATCTATATCTGATTTAGAAGATTCAAATAAAGATTTAAAGAAAATAATTTTAGATGAAGAAAAAATAATCGATGAAATAGAAGATCAAAACCATAAGATAAAAGAAGTTTCTAAAGAGGTATTAAGTGCACAAGACTATGTTGACCAATTGGAAAAAAACATTGTAACTAAAAAAAGTGAGATTGAAGATCTTAATGAAAATAAAGTTTCGGTTTTAGAAAATTATAGTAAAGAAGAGAAGCTTTTAAATAACGAGTTTGATAAACGCTTAAGAGTTTTAAAAAGAAAAAAGAATCAAAAAATTGCAGAATCAGAAAAAACAAAGAATGAAACGATTAAAATCTTTTTTCAAAAAGAGGAGAAAACTTTAAAGAAAAAAGAAAAATTAATCAACTCCAATTTGATTCAACTTAATCGAGAGAAGAATAAAGCTATTTTAGACAAAGAAAAAGTCGATAAAACTCTTGCGGAAAAAAAGAAAAAAAAGCTGCCAGAAATATCAAAGCTTAAGCAACAAATTTTGTCTCTTAGAAAAGATTTAAAAAGAGGAAGGAAAGTAGAAGAAAAATTAATCATACTTGAAGATAATAAAAATAAATGGGATGATTTATATGAAGATGAGAGCACTGTTTATCAAAATAAAATAGATATTCTTCAAAAAAGTATTGATAGGAAAAAATCAACTTCTTACATAGAGTTTGTTAGAGAAGGTCTCAGCCGATTTAATAAGAATGGAGACCCATTAGAGATTGCACAGTCTATGGCTGATGAAAGTATTAAGTTGGATCTAGAGGAAATTAAAAAAGAAGAAAGTGCTTATATGCTTTTTAGAGACAGATACGATTCTTTTATGAAGCGATATAGAAAAAGGAGTCGTGAAATAACGGAACAATTAAGACCATTAGGAGGTCGAGAAAAAGTAATACGTAATAAAATAAAAACGGCTGAAGCAAAAATTGAATCTGCAGAAAAAATAATTAAAAGTTTAATCGACAAACTAGAGCAAAAGAATAATTTTTTTGTCGGAAAGAATAATGCATTAAAAGATTACATCGATCAGGGTGATCAAGATTTAGAAAATATAAAAATACAAATTAGCAAAATTCCTGAAAAAGAATCTCGAGCTATATATGATATTGATCTTAAAACAGCCGGTAAAATCGCGGCGATTGAAAAAGAAGAAGCACAGCTTAAAAAAGAATATGACACTCTTCTAGATTATTTAAATGATCAATTCCAAAGTGAAACTGTAATCAAGCAAACACAACAAATTGAAAATAAAATATTAAATGAATTTCAGGATCTTGATAAAACTAAAGCAACAATTAATAGTTTAGAAGAAGAGATTGTAAACCTTAAGCAGTCTAGAACTTCACTAGAAAATAAGCTTAAACGCCAAATTAAAAAAATTGAAAAGAGTCGAATTGATATACAAAATCAAGGCATTCAAAGTAATGCTCGTGAAGATGAATTAAATAGAGAAAAAGATTTTAATACTCAAGGTCTTCTAAAAAAGCAAAGTGTGTTGATTGAAGAGGTTAATAAACGTGATGACCTTCAAGAAAAATTAAGTAAACAAAATGAAGAATTCCAAAAAGCAGATACAATAATAAAAACATTGAAAGAAAAAGTCTCGAAGTCTATAACTGAAAACAAAAATGAATTCCTTTTGAATTCGAGCCTAAAGAAAAAGAATAAAAAGTTAAATAGTAATGAACAACTTGAATATTTATTACAAATTGAAAAAGATTTACTTCGAAATATAGAACAGGCAGAAAATCTTATATTTAGTGCAAATACGACTATTGATAATAAGCGAGTTGAAGGAACAGATACGGAGAGTACATTAAGCTTAAAAGATAATGATTTAGGTTATTTAGAAAATGATCGGAAAAAGATAGAATTATTAATTGAATCAAATTTGAAATATCTAAATGATATTAAAAATGATTACTTAAAAAATCTCAATCTTATTTCGAATGTAAAAGATTTGTACCCCCCCGTTAAATTAATGATTGTGGAGCGTATTTCGGTTCTCCATACTCTAGTTGACCAAAAATTAAAAGACTCGCAGGACCTAAGCTTTCAAATAGATGAATTAAAGGAAAGCTTGAAAAATACAAAAGTAGAAATTGCTATTGTCGATGAGGAACTCTCCAAAATAAATAATAATATGAAACAGGCTCTCGAAAATTCATTTTATGATAAAGAAAACCAAGAAGAAACGTGGAAGTGGGACGTATTGGATGATAAGGTTGGAAGCTATGTGAACATTGCGCAACTAAAAACAAGATCAAAAGAATTATTTAATGAAATTGTGAGTACTGAGGAATCAGTAGCGATTTTAAAGCATAAAGAATCCTCTTTAAATAATGTTATTTCTGAATCTGAAAAATTAAGTAAGAAAAAAATTAAGAGGATGGAGGATGTCTGTATAAAGTTAGAGCTTCAAATAACAAAAGAGAAAAATGAGATAAAAGGTATCGAAAAAGAAGTTCATGAATTAAAA